>PDWI01008228.1_pt1 | contig 12854 bp, 4 predicted proteins | sample 1430891 | NCBI WGS metagenome assembly PDWI01 (sample SAMN01162508, study PRJNA174530) | Oral metagenome, whole genome shotgun sequencing project. | biome: Marine environment; feature: Marine mammal; material: Swab sample of the gingival sulcus; isolation source: swab sample of gingival sulcus... | reverse complement strand
CGGCGTAAATACTGGCGCGCCGACTTACGGTAGCGGCGTTACTGGTTGGCGCGCAAATGCAACCGGCAGTGTCCAGACTGACGTTGCTAACGCGCACAGCGGTGACCGCGTGTTCCATGTTACGGCGCCAGGGGATTACACGACGACGGCCTACTACGCTGTTCAGCCAGGCGACATCATCTATTACGAGGGTTACGTCAAGACTGATGGCGCCGGCAATGGCGGCTTCTTCATAGAGGCGCTAGATAAGGACAAGGCGAATCCTGTATACAGTACTGACGACTGGACTGGTGTCACAAACACCTACGCCGCCAAGGCCAATACCTACACTGTACCGTCTGGCGTGTTCTACATTCGCGTCGGCATGACCGCTCGTTCGGGTGCCACCGGCAACTGGTACTTTGACGACCTGTACATGCGCAAGTCTAGTGTTCGGGCGCCAATGACGTTCCAGGCCGATATTACGGCCAACGCTAATCTGACCCTGACCGACGGCTCGGCCTTCCTCAATGGTCCTAGTGCGGGCGGCGGTACTGCGCTGACGGTCGCGACTGGCGCAGCCAATAACACGGGTCTGGTCATACAGAACTCGACTGGACAATCGAGCTCGATGATAGAGGGTCTGGACGGTAACGGCGATCCTATCTTCAAGGTCAAGAGCAACAGCGCCGTGACTATCGGCCGCGACTTTGGCCCAGCGGGACTATCTGTTAACGGTGCTACGGTTGGCGCAAATACGGTTGGGATAATCGTAAAAGCCGATACCGCACAGACTGCTGACTTGTTCCAGCTATGGGACTCTTCTAACACGGTTAACGCTGCCTTTAACGAATTCGGCAACCAACTAACCTTAGGCCATATTGCTGGCAGCGGTGCGGTTACGCAGGGTTTGCTGCGCTTCTCTGACGGGACGAATAGCGGCTTTGGCGCTACGCTGCAGGCAGCAACGCTTACGGCGGATCGTACGCTTACGCTTCCAGATGCCAGCGGTATTATCTGTGTGCAGGGTGACACCAGCTGTGGTTTTGCGGCGGGCACGGCTGCCGACTATATCCAAAACCAAAATGCTGCCGCTCAAGCTGCTGACTTCTTTATCTCTGGCACGGGTCAGGTTGGCGGTAACTTCACGGTCAATGGCACGACCTTGTTGCAGCCGAGCGTAAACGCTCAGAATGCTCTGGAAATGCTGACGAGCTCTGGCGAGAAGGTATTCAGTGTTGATACCGCTAGCAACCGCGTCAAGGTCGGTGCTTACACGCTTGGCTCTGGTACGACGGGTCAGCTAGAAGTTACGCCAATCGAAGATACGCGCTCCGGAGTGCGTATCAGGGGCTTCTCGCCAACGTACAGCGGCAACTACTTGGAGGTTCTCTCTAGCGGCGCCAGCACTGCCGATGTTCTTCGTCTCCAATCAAACGGCAACCTCCAGATCGGCGGCGGCTCATATGGCACCTTCTACACCTCGGCGCCAGCTACAAACTCAACTGGCGTGCTCCTGACCAGTGGCGACGTTACTGGTGCTGGTAGTGATTCTGGCTCGGCTATCGTTCAGTCGGGCGACAGTAACACGGGTAGCACCGGTTCGGTTACCATTCGTTCTGGAAACGCTGCGAACGGGAGCTCGGGAAGCATTACGATTGACCCAGGGACGGGCAATGGTTCGACGGGTCAAATTAATATTGGTACTGCCAACGCAAGCGCCGTAAACATTGGTAGCGGTGTCATTGGTGCTGTCAATCTTCAGAGTGGTAACGCCGGCAGTATAAACATGACTACCAATAATGCCGCTCTTGGTACTGTTGTCCAGACGGCCACTAACAGCGCCAACGGATTTGTTGTTCGCAATAGCGGGGGCACCGATGCTTTGCGCGTTGATACGACCAATGACTTTACGTATGCCAGTACGCTGGTCGCTGACTCGTTGGTCACGCCTGTCCTCGGTACGCAGTACTTCAACGGCTACTGGAACGGAACGGAGACTCGTTATCTAGGCAATGGCGCGATGTTTAACTGGACCAACGATGGCGACACGCTGAGCCTGCTTGGCGCGGCGCCGGGTAGCGCTGGTGCGCTTGCTCCAACCGAAGCCAAAATCCTAGAGGTTGGCAACGACGGTTCCTTTGCGTTCACTAACCGCCTCAATTCTGGGGTCGCGCTTCGTGTTGCGGATAACTCTGGCAATACCGTCCTGAGTGTTGATACGGCCAACCATGCGGTCATCAATAACGCTAACGACAACCTAGACAACGAACTACAAAACCCCGGCTTTGAGTACGGTGAAAATGCTGGCGCCCCGGGCTATGGCAGCGGCGTTACCGGTTGGCGCGCCGATGCAAACGGCAACATCCAGACCGATGCCGCTAACGCTCGTAGCGGCAACCGCGTGTTCCGTATTACCTCCCCAGGCGATTACGCTACAACGGCCTACTACGCTGTTCAGCCAGGCGACATCATCTATTACGAGGGTTACGTCAAGACTGATGGCGCCGGCAGCGGCGGTTTCTTTGTGCAGGGTCTAGACAAGGACAAAGCGAACCCGGTTTACAGTTCCGACAACTGGGCTGGAGTGACCGGCGCCTACACCGCTAAGGCCAACACCTACACCGTACCGGCTGGCGTCTACTACATCCGCATGTCTGTGACCGCTCGCTCGGGTGCTACCGGCAACTGGTACTTTGACGACCTGTATATGCGCAAATCCAGCGTTCGAGCGCCAATGACCTTCCAGGCTGATGTCACGGCCAACGCTAATCTGACGGTTGGCGGTTCGACCAACTTGCAAGGGCAGGCCACGTTTAGTTCTAGCGGCGCAACGCAGGTATTCAATGCTGGTAGCGGCTGTCCGTCCTGTAGCGTCACGGGTGTTGATACGTACAGTTCTATCGCGGTCGATGCCGATGTAGTTGGTCTGAGTATTAACGTCCCAGCGCCTGCCTCCCCAGTTGTTGGCCGGTTACTATACCTGACGGCGGTTGACGGCTCCAGTGACTTTAACATCGTACTGGCGGGTACCAATATCTCTATTGCCATGAAGGCAAACAGTACCGCAACTCTGATATGGAACGGTGCTGGCTGGACGGCTGCTGGTGCATCTAGCTCAACGGACTTGCAGAGTGCCTACAATAACACCCTGACAAGTGCTGGCGGCGCCGAGTTGATCCTGAACGCTGCAGGCGGCGCAGCCGACGGCCTTACGATCCGCAACAACGATGTGACGCCGATTACTGGCGGTCTGCTAGAAGTACAGAGCTCTATCGGCACCAACCTATTTAGCGTCAACAATAACACTGTCGAATACGCTGTAAACGGTGGTGTCGAGGATGCGGTGTTTAACGGTTGGGCGTCGATTGGTTCGACGGTGACCAGGGAAAGCAACCTTCCGAACGTTGCGACGGGTCGTAGCTCGGTCAGTGTCGGTGTTACCGCTGCCAACCAAGGCGCAAGGGATAATTTGTCCACGGCGTTGCCAGCCGGCAACTACGTCGTATCATTCGCTGCCAAGCTGGGCGGCGGGTTGGCTAGCCAAACGCTAAATATGTACTACAGTGCCAACGGCACCGCACAGACCGCTCCTTGTGAGAGCAGCTTGCCGGGCAGCGGTTACGCATCAACAAATGACTTTACTATTACGAACGACTGGACCAAGGTATCGTGTTTCATTACCGTTCCCAGCGGCGCTAGCGCATCGAATGCAATTCTGATATACGAAACAGACTTCCCGTCGGGCAGTAACACCTTCTACATTGACAACCTCAGTGTTATCTCTAACGCCGATGATGTTACGCCGGCAAATGTCCAGATTGGTGGCGGTGCTACCGGTGGTCAGCCGACTATCTTTACGCTCGACCAGTTTGCTGGCCCGCCGATGGGTCCTGGCAATAACGCCTTCCTTGGCTCGATGTACTATGACACGACCAAGGGTACGATTCAGTGCTATCAAGAGAGTGGTTGGGGTGCCTGTGGTAGCGCGCCAGACCAGATCATTACGCTTACTCCAGAATACACTGGTGCTGTCTTGAACGGTACAGGCGTGGGCACGATGATTGCCGACTTCTGTGGCAATGGCGCAGGGCTTAACATCAACACATCGTTGTGCGCATCGGTTGGCGAGGCTCGCAACTACTACCGCTGGACTTCGCCGCAGCCCACGAGCCAGACGTACAGCATCTATGTTGCGTATCGTTTGCCATCGACCTTTAAGCAGTTCGTTCCAGGGACGACATCGCTGACCGGGCAGGTGAACCATGCCAGCAACGCAGGGGTTAGCTACTCTATCTACCGCAAGGCAGAGTCGGGTGGGCTGACTAGCTGTAGCGCAAGTGCTGACGTTATCAACGGCGGCCCTATAAACAACTGGATCACGACGGCGCCGACGACCGACCCGGCTAACTGTAGTGATCTGCAGGCCAACGACACGGTGATATTCAAGATTACGACTACGGCTAGGTCTGGAGCGTATGCGTACATAGAAAACCTAACCTTTAGGTATAGCAACAAGTAGAGCCAGAAATGATTATGCAAACACAAAACACCACCTTATACACTATCGTACCGCCGCTAACCGCTACGGTATCCACTCGGGCGGGGCCGGCGTGGACCAGGGCGGGGCCTTGGCTGCGAGAGCAAACAGAGTACTACAAAAAGAAAAAGACACAAAAAGTGAGTGAAAAGCTATGAAACGTGAAAGGAAACGACAAGACGACCGCGTGCTGAAGCGCCTGCCTCAAAACGAGCGGCGCAAACAGTTACGCCTACGCCGTAGGATCATGAACGATCCAGCATTTATGTCGGCGTAAAGGTGTTGCCGGTACGGCCGCTTTGGCGATGACTCCTTGTTGTTCGCACAGGTGGCCGATCTGGCGGGGTTGCCATATGGCTCCCGACCGTCCCAAAACAGATAGGCAAGCCGTTGTTGCGACTCGTGGGGGCGAGTGGCGGCGCGGCTTGCTTTATCTGTTGGGCCGCGTATACTATAGGGTGTATAGCATATGCAAAATAAATACCGTTGCATACGAGAGTGTGGGATACATCCATGAGACCTGGGGCAGACATATCAAGGGGGCGGTCGGCGCGGCATCCTGCGCCGGAATATGTTCGGCGTGGCCAGTATGGTCATGGCGGACGTATTTCTGATGTTAGCGGCCAGTCCCGGGCTGCTGCCAAGGCTGCTCCGTCGGGTGCTGACCCTAGCGGTGCGCCCCAGCAGCCGGCTCAGGCGAATCACACTCGGCCTGCTGACCACTCTCGGTCTCATGCTGTAGCACGACAGCATTCCAGCAAGCGTAAGACCATCAAGGTGTCGCTACGGTTTGGCGGCGGTCAAAAAAACAAGAAAGCAAAGACCGCTTCCTCTGCTGCGTCTCGCCGCGGCGTGTCGCGCCAGCTTGCGGCCGAGAGCGTCGGCCGTTCAGCGACCCGTGCGCAGGTATCGCACGGTGCGGGCAAGACTTCCGCTAAGGCGCGGTCGCACCGGCGCGTCGGACGAGGAGCTCTAGCTGCTCCACGTAGCTTTTGGCGTCAGACGTTTGGTCGCTTGCCGTGGTCGGCAAGCGGATTGCACCGGCGCCTATCGAAACTGCCGTATGTTTCAAATTGGCGAGCCTACAGGGCAACACTCGCCTTCATGGCGCGCAACAAGTCGGCGATGCGCCGGGTCGGTCTGGGCGCAATGGCGCTACTTATAATCAGCGCGCTGGCAATCGAGGTATCGCAGCCTCAGCAGGTAGAGGCACGCTACGTGCTATCGCCCAAGGCACAGCAGCTCATTGGCGAGCCAAACGAATCACTCGGGCAGTTGCTGCGGTTCAATGCAGAGCAGGGCATGTACCTCTACAACGAGGGCTATATGCCGTCCGAGGGCGTGACTGGCCAGCTGGCTGGCGCCAAGTTTAGTGCCGCGTTTCCGGTGGATGCGTCCAAAGATGTTGTATTAAATGACACTGTCAATCAGGTTTCAATAAAAATGAGACCGTTGTTCGAAGCGCTACAGCCTCAGCAAGATAATAACCGGCTGATCTATCCCCTAAAGGGTAGAGATGCACAAAAAATCTATACACTATCGGCAAGCGGAGTAAAAGAAGACATCGTTCTGGAGTCAATTCAGGGCGATGAGCTGAGTTTTACGTATCAGCTGGAACTGCCAGAAAACACTGAGGCGCGTTCTGAGTCGAACGGCTCGCTGGGTATCTATGGTGTCAGCCAGGTGCTGCTCGGGGACGTTAAGACGACCAGCGAAAGCGACGCTGCCTTGCTAGAAGATGCGCGGCGCAATGGTGAAAAAAGTCAGCTGCTATACACGTTGCCCGCGCCGTTTACTCGCGAGTTTAATAGTAAGACAAGCCAGGTGAAGACCTGGTATGACTATGACCAAGCGACGGCACGCTTGACACTACATGCCGCTAACCTCAAGCAGGCTAGCTATCCGCTGACCATTGACCCCACGGTGTACATAGAGACCGCACAGGCTTTGATGCTGGGTAACAACGAAACGAATATTGACTTTGATGTAGACAACCAGCTGATTCAAAAAAGCCAGACCACTGGTGCGCGTATCGATTCATGGCTAGCAAACGCCCAACTGAGCGAGCCCGTTTGGGGCCACGCCACAGCGGCCGCATCGGGATATGTATATCGAACGGGTGGTAGAACGGCGGACACGACCACGGTAACGCCGCCAATTGTAGAGAGTAGCATTGAGTCGCTACAGAGCTCTAACTCGGTGAACTTTACCATGTCGATGCCTGGAACGCGTCCGGCGGGCGATCTATATGTTGCGGTTATGTGCCACGACGGCGAGACAACCAGCGACGACGTATCCACAGCGCCAGCGGGCTGGACCGAGATAACCAACCAGCAGCGAAACTTTGCGGCGTACTATAAGATTGGCACCGACCAGGGTGGCGGTAACGAGGCGGCTAGCTATACCTGGAGTTGGGGGAGTTCCGAAAAGGCGGGCGGCGCTATTATGCGTATTTCTAATTTCGATCAGGCTAACCCTGTTACCGTAACGCCAACGGTCAGTAATGGCTTCGGCGTCCCTTCTTTCCCGGCTATAACACCGAGTGCCAACAACAGTCTGGTCATCCGAGCAACGGGCGCGGATGACGACGAACCATCAAACACTGGCTGGGTACCGGCTGGGCACACCAAGATATCCTCTGGCGGGCCGACCGGCTGGGGTGACTGCGCCTATGCTGCAGCGGCTATGGATCCGTCGCCTGCTGGCGGCGTGTCAACTGGTACAACGTCTTTGGCTGACGGATCGCTCTACGATACGTGGGGCGCTATGAGTTTGGTAGTCAACGCTGACAGCGTATCTGGCGCACCGGCGGCAACAGTTGATACGGTTGAATGGGCGGAGTTTAACCCGAATACGCTACAGATTGAATCGCCGAATCCAGGTACTGGTAATTGCCCTGGGCCGTGCAACAACCCGGTCTATAATTTGCCGGAGCCGCGCACGAACCACAGCATGGTTATTTATAACGGATATATTTATGTCATAGGAGGTGAGGACGCGGCTGGCGTCCGTCAGTCAACGGTGTATATCGCTAAGATTGGCGCCAATGGCGAGCCGCAGCTTTGGCATCCTACAAATCCAGACTTGTCGGGCTGGGATTATTGGTATGAAGACACTGGGCTTAACGGCGGCATCGCTAGAAATTATCTCTCGGCGGTGGCATATAACAACCGAATGTATATTGTGGGCGGCCAGACCGATGCGTCTGCTGGCGGCGTAACAACCGTCGAGCGGGCGGATATTCTACCTAATGGCAAACTGGCAAACTGGACGACGGTTGGCATGCAGTCCTTGCCGGCAGGAGCTGGTCGGCACATGGCTGATGTTGTTGTATATAATGATACGTTGTATACGATTGGCGGTTTTGAGGGCGCGGCTAGCTCTAGTGCGAACCTGCGCGACACGGTTTTTTACAGCAAGCTCGAACAAGATGGAACCATGAACCCCTGGCAAAGCACCACTAATTTTACTGGTGCGAGGGCGAACTTTGGCGGCATTTATAGCTACATCTGGGGCGCCTACATTTATATGGGCGGTGGCTGTAGGGCGGTTAATGGCAATGGAAATTGTACGACTCTGGCGAATGATATGCAGCTGGCTACAATCAATGCTGACGGCAGCTTGGGCGAATGGACGTCGGTTGGCAATCTGGACAACACGCGTATAGGCTATTCGTTCCTTGGCTGGCAGGGCGGTTTGTATCGGCTTGGCGGTTGTACGGCAGTTGATCCTGCGGGCGGGGAGTGTACTAACGCGATTGATGATGTTGACTATGGAGTGATAAACCCAGCCGGTGAGGTGTCGACGGTGAGTATTACTGACGAGGATGGCGAGGGCACGTGTGTCGGCGGATCGCCCTATAACTGCGACTTGCCTCCGGTTGGCGATGGGGCTGGTCAGGGCGGGCAAATGCTCTCCATGTCTGTGGTGCTAAACGGCTATCTATATGTGATTGGCGGGTGTACCAATTTCTCTTGCAGTCAATCATCGGGGAATGTATCGTATGTGGCGATTTCTTCCGACGGTTCGCTGCAGAAGCCTGACGTCTGTCCGACGACGAGCTATGGTGCATGGTGCGTGGACTCAACAAACAAGGTCAACGGCAACAGCGGTGTGTCAGCTGCCGGTGTAACGGTGTTTAATAACCGTATTTATCTAGTAGGAGGCATCGACGAGACAACAACTGGCACTCAACGGATTTATTACAATGACGTCGAGGATGACGGTAGCCTAAACGGTCCTTGGGAGTCAGTTTCATTTGCCGCAGCCGGCATGACTAACGGCGGCGACGAAACTGGCGAAAAGTCGTATACCTATGCCTATGCGCGAGCCAACCCGGCTAGCGCCGGCACAAGCCCAGGTAACCTGTTTGTTATTGGGGGTTGCTCGTCTTTCTCGGCTAGTGCTGGCTGTTCTAACTCGTACAATAGCTCGGTGTACAAGTGTAATATCTCGACCACTGGATCGGTTTCCGGCTGCGACAGGAGCGGGCAGCTGCAGCTTGATGTGGAGTTGGCTAGCGAATCAAACCAAGGCCTTGGACTACACTCTGGAACGGTTTATGCTAACTATATTTATCTCATTGGCGGCTACAGCGTAAATGTTGGCGACCGTGCCACGGTGTTCTATGCGCGGTTTGACGATAACAACAATATTGTTGACGCAGAGAGCGGTACGGCCGACATAAACAACCCTAATGATGATTGGATAGAGTCGGATAATACGCTATCGATTGGTAGGCGCCGCGGGTTCGCCTTTGGATACAACGGGCATATTTATGCTGTCGGCGGGTACAACAACGCTGGCGCGGGTATTATTCCGTTTATCGAATGGGCCAAGGAAGATGTTTCTGACGGTAGTGTCGATCCCTTTATAACCTCGTCGGTGACGATCAACCAGCGCTGGGGACTGAGTATGGCGGTCTCTAACTCCTATGCATACGTTGTGGGCGGCTGCGATGTTGGCCCGAGCCCGGGCGGTTGTAGTAGTTTTGAGCCGTCGGTGCAGACCTTCCAGTTGTATAACAATAGTAGTGGAACGCCAGCTTCTTACGGACCCTCGGCCAACCAGTTTGGGTCTGACAGGTATGGCGCTAGCTCTTTGATTCACAACGGCTATATTTATTTGGCTGGTGGCTGTACCGACACTGTGGGTGATTGTTCTGGGGCGACGGCGGATGTGCAGTATGCATCGCTCGATGCGCAGGGCGATATAGGTAACTGGTCGTCAACGGCCGCAGGATTACCGGCGGCTCGCGGCTGGGGCCATCTGGAAGAGGCGGGCGGAACGCTGTATTGGATTGGCGGGCAAGACGCCGCAGGCGACGAAAAGAGCGAAGTCTACTTTGCTACACCTAGCGGTACGGGCGACATAGCAAGCTGGGGGACGGCGTCCAACGGGCTGCCGGCCGATCGCACGCAATTTGGGGCGGCTAGTTGGAATGACCGGCTATATGTGGTTGCCGGGCTGGATGACTCTGGGACAGAAACAAACACGGTGTTGATTTCGCCAGACCTGAGCGGAGGCGGCAATATCACCTCCCCGTGGGCAACGGAATCGACCAACACGCCAGACGTTGCTCGGTCGGGCAACACGGTGGTTGCTTATGCGAATAACCTGTATTCGTTTGGTGGACACGACGGATCGAGCTACCTGCTTGACTCGCAGTTTACGCAGATAAATGCTGACGGGTCGTTGGATGAATGGACTTTTACGACGCCGTTGCCAAATGTCACCAGACAGGCCGATGGTTTTGCTGCTAATGGCTATATGTATATTGTGGGCGGTCGTTCCGAGGAAACGGTATGTGATAGCAACACCTATGTTGCGCCAATTAGCGCCAACACGACAATCGCTACTGGCAACAATCCGACTGGTGTTGGCGAATGGAATGAGACGAACGTGCGCTACGCTGGAGAGCGTTATGGTAATGCGGTGGCGTATGACGAGGGGCGGCTCTATGTCTTGGGCGGCGGTTGTCTGTCTACGAACGAAACAGTTTTTGATAGTCCTGGTGCTGCCGTATACCCAGTTCCTGCCGGTGTATCGTCTATTACTGTTAAGATGTGGGGCGCCGGCGGTGGCGGCGCCGCTGGCGGTACGCGCGGTAGCGGTGGTAGCGGTGGCGGTGGCGGTTTTTCGCAGGCCACTCTGGCGGTTACGCCTGCCGAGAATCTGGATGTCTATGTTGGCGGCGCGGGCGGCGCGGGCGCATATGTTTCGGCCTCTGGCGGCGGTGGCGGTGGCGGCGGTCACTCCGAAGTTAGCCGTGCTGGCACTAACTTGCTGATTGCCGCTGGCGGCGGTGGCGGCGGTGGCGGCGACAACTCCTCCTTTACGGATGGCGGCGCAGGCGGCGCGGGCGGCGGTAGCGTCGGTGTGGCTGGTAGTAATTCTAGTAGTGCTGGCGGCGGCGGTGCTGGCACAAATGCAAGTGGCGGCGCGGGCGGTTCTGGTGGACAGAATAGCGGCTCGGGCGGTGGTTTTGAGTCGGCTGGCGATGGCGCTAACGGGACGAGCGGCCTTGGTGGTCAAGATAACGGCGGTATCGCCGACGATGGTGATGGCGGCACGGCGAACTCCAGCGGTTGGGCTGGCGGTGGCGGCGGTGGCGGCGGCTTGTACGGTGGCGGTGGCGGTGGCTCTTCTGCTAGTGGTGATGCTGGCGGCGGTGGCGGCGGTGGCGGCTCCAACTATCTGACGGGCAGCTCGCAGATAAATTCTCAGGGGAGTGGTGCTACGCCCGGCAATAGCGGCGACCCTGCACGAGTTGGCGCCGGTGCTGGCGGCTTGGGCGGCAGCAGTTATGCCTCTGGGCTTCCGGGTACAAACGGGCGCGTTATCATTAGTTACGCTGGTGCCAATACGATGACCATGACTGGCGCAGACCGAACGACACAAACGTCGTTGTTGTCGCAGCCTCAGTTGGCGAAGTACTCCAGGATGATTGATACCGATAGCGACGTATTCCCAACCAGATGGCTCATGAACGGCCTAGACAACTCCATCGGTGCGCGTTGGACGCTGCGATATCGGAGCATGCATGACTTAGATGCGCTCGTTGCTCCGAACGAAGACTGCGGTACTACACCGAACATGCCTACGATGGCCACATGGGGGCAGGACACTAATTTTGGCGACGTAACGCTTGGTCAGCCAGAAAACTACATTCCACTGGATGGCGGCGGTGGCAATATTAACTGTGCTCGATACTTCTACTTCTCGGTAGGGATTGACGCCTCACAGACTTTTGGGTACCCAGAAGATGTCAATCGCGGTCCGACAATCGCAGACCTGTCGCTGTTTTATGTTGCCGATCCATCCAAGCGGCTACTGCACGGCAAGAGCTTTAACGGCGGCTTGCAGCAGCCATTGGATACACCGTTCTGGTAGTTAATTATTTGGTGATTTTTCGTCTCGGTGGCTAGGGTGGTAACGGTTGGTCGAATAGCGTATACTATAAGCGCAAGCATTGTGTGACATAATCGGGTCAAAATCAAAATGCGCAAACCAAAGATACATCGCATGGATGACGTCTGGGTGGACTGGCTCAGCGACGAGCCGTTGCCTCCGCGTCCCGATCAACAGTCGGCGCCCAAATCAGAGGCGTCTGATTCGCGGTATTCGCAGGCCGCTCGGCCGGTTGCAGACGACGTTAATGCTAGTAGCGGCGCGCGCTACCACGGATGGTGATAAGCCCGAGGAGTCTGGCGGTATATCTATACAGATAGAAATGCCAAATATTTCTTGGGGCAGGCCGTCTTGGCTGCTGACGCTTCCATCGTATACTCGTGCGCAAATCCGGTCGGCGGGGCTAGCTTGCCTTGTTGCTTTGGTGCTAGGCGTTGGCTTGCGAGTTGGGCTGGGCATGACGCCGTATGGCGAGAAGATTGGCCTAAAAGACCATTCTGGCGGGGGCGACTCGGCGGAGCTTGCTCGGCCAGACTACCAGCCAGTTGTGCCGGGCGACAAGTCAAACCTAGCCACCCCGGCGGATGGCGAGGCGGGTTATGATGATGTCAGAGATTTGTACTCGTACAAAGATACTTTTGCGAATGCTAATATTGTGGTCGCCCAACAGCCGCTGCCCGACGATTTGGCGTCAGATGCTGATCGGCTGTCCAAGGTTGCTGCAGCGATTGGGGCAGACAAGCCGTTCGAGACGGCATTCGGTGCGGCCTACCATAGTTCTGCGGACGAGGCTGGCGACCAGAGGGTTGTTGCCGTGTATCAGGATCGGTTGTTGTTGATTCAGAGCGACAAGCGCTTTGATAGCGAAGATTGGCAATATTATATTGAGTCATTGAGATAAGGCGTGGGATAGGTATATGGACAG
>PDWI01007766.1_pt1 | contig 12854 bp, 12 predicted proteins | sample 1430891 | NCBI WGS metagenome assembly PDWI01 (sample SAMN01162508, study PRJNA174530) | Oral metagenome, whole genome shotgun sequencing project. | biome: Marine environment; feature: Marine mammal; material: Swab sample of the gingival sulcus; isolation source: swab sample of gingival sulcus... | reverse complement strand
TAAAATCATAAAACTTAGTTTAGCAGGCTTATTGTTTGCAAGTTTCGCATCTGCCTATGATGTTGCTGGGAAGTTGGACATCACGTTTACGGGCTATAAAATGGCGAAAAAAGTAGGAGTTGATGGAACATTTAAAAAGGTTGATTTTAAATTTTTGCAAAATGAGGACTTTGGAGAGTTTTTAAAGAGCATGAAGGTGGACATTGATGCTTTATCTTTGGATACTAAGCTAAAAATGAGAAATGACAATATTGCAATTATCTTTAAAAATGCAAATTTCTCAAATATACTTGCGCAAATTACCGATGTAAAGGGCGATGATAAGGCTGGGAACATGGAAGTGGAAATTACCATGAATAAAATCAGCAAAAAAGTTCCCTTTACTTATAAGGTTGATGGTACAAATATAGTAGCTAGCGGCAGTGTTGATTTGCTTGATTTTGCTTTGAGTAAATCTTTTGGGGATTTTGCAAAAAAATGTAAGGGATTTCATGCTGGGAAAACATGGAGTGATGTTGGTCTGAAATTTTCGGTACCATTTAAAAAATAATTTTATCGAAAAAAGCCCTTATTATAGGCACAAATGCATCTTGTGCCTATAAAATTTCTCATATTTTGTAACATTTAATCTTAATTATGTTAGAATTAATACTAAAATTATCTTAATTTATTATTTCATAGATTTTCGGAGAGAGATTATGTTACTAACCAAAGCTAGTGAATACGCACTTTTATCACTGATGCTAATAGCCCAGAAAAAAACACCCCAAGATGTGGATACCTTGTCAAAGCAACTAGATATTTCAAAAAGTTTTTTAGCTAAAATACTCCAAAGTTTAGCACGGGAGGGCATTTTAAAATCTTTCAAGGGGGCAAAGGGCGGATTTTTACTAGCTGAAAAGATGGAAAACATGAGCATTAAAAATATATTAGAGTGTGCAGAAAAAAAACCAGCTGTGGTGTTTGAATGTGCATCTTCTGAGGGGGATTGTCCAAATAATAGGGCTAGCATGTGCAAGGTTTGGCCCTTTTTTAATAAATTTCAAACAAAGATTGATGATTTTTTAGATAATATGACCCTAAAAGATTTATTGGAAGAATAAAATTTTATCCCAACTTAACACATCTTACAAAAGGAGCTAGATGCAAGAATGTAATTTTTTCCATTTATCCCATACGGATCTAGATGGATACGCCTGTCAAATGATAACTAAAAGTTATTTTAAAAACATTTATTTTTTCAATTCAAACTATGGCAAAGAGATAAGCGAAAGATTTAATGAGATCATAGATAAAATGGAGAGGCTAGGTGCTAGTAAAAATGTGATTTTGATAACTGATCTAAACCTAACTCTAGATCAATGCGAATCCTTTGAAAAAAAACTTAGAAATGCAGCTTGTGAGGCAAAACTTTTACTTCTAGATCATCACAAAAGTGGTCATGAATGCTTTTTGAAATACCCTTGGTATTTTTTGGATGAGAGTAGATGTGCCACTAAGATAAGCTATGATTTTTTTGCGTCTATGTATGGAGAAAATGAAGATTTAAGGCTTTTTAGTGACGTTGTAAATGCTGTGGATATTTGGCTGAGTGAAAGTGAATATTTTGAACTTGGCAAGGTTGGTCTTGGGCTTGTTGCTATGGCAAAGGAGATAAATCGCATTATGTTTGCTAGTGATAATAGCGAGTATATATTTTCCCTTTTGGAAAATTCACAGAAATATTTTAAGCTAGAAAATGCTCATATTGCCCTTGATGATGCAGTTCATGGGATAAAAAAAGATTTTTTCAAAGAAGACAAAGATGATACTTTAAGCAATCTCGTTTCAGCCTATATGGTAAAACTTCTACAAAAACATAAAAATAAAATGACTATAAAATATCTCTCATACAAAGGAATTTTAACCTACAATATAGGCAATGTTTCGGTTATTGGCAATGATTTTTTGGTTAAAAATGAAGATTATGATTTTTTTATGGATGTAACCTCAAGAAAAACCGTTAGTTTTCGCTCAAACAATAAAGCAGATGTGAGTGCTATCGCAAAAAAGGTAGCAAATGGTGGCGGACATCCAAATGCTAGTGGGGGAGCAATTCCTAGTTTTAAAGATAGTTTTTTATATGAAAAAGTTATAAGGCAAATACAAAATATACTAGATGAAAAAGCAAAAGAAATATGAAAGGATAATAATATGAAAGATTGTAAAGAAAAATTAGCCCAAGCTCAAATAGAAATAGAAGAGCTTTCAGTTCATGTGGCTGATATGTTAGGAGCTGCACTTTATTTTGCGGGAGTTAAGGAAGATAAGGTTCCAAATGCAGCAGATGCGTATTTAGATGCAATAGACGCTGTATATGGAGATGAGGATGGAGAAATGGGTTTTAAGGAGATAATTAGAGTTATAAAATACCTTAAAGAAAATAAAAAAGATTTATTTGAGTAAGCCATGCAACATATAATATCTTCCGCATCAACCTGTTTAGGCTGTAAGAAGCCAAAGTGTGAAAAGGGCTGTCCCATCGGAACCCCCATCATGACCATGATAAAAATGTTTTTAGAAGGAAAGATAAAAGAAGCTGGGGAAATGGTTTACCAAAATAACCCACTTTCCATCATTTGTTCGCTCGTTTGTCCCCATGAAAAGCATTGCGAGGGGCATTGCATTTTAAACAAAAAACATAGCCCCGTAAATGTGGGTGGGATTGAAAATTATATTTCTTCATATTATCTTGACCACAAGGAATTTTTAGCTCCTAAATCAAATGGCAAATATATAGCAGTTATCGGTTCTGGTCCTGCTGGTATAGCCCTAGCTTTGCTTATGGCGGTAAAGGGTTATCAAGTTACTATCTATGAGGAAAAAGAACATATTGGTGGGGTTTTGAGGTATGGGATTCCTGATTTTAGGCTTGATAAACGCATACTTGATAAAATTGAGCAAAACTTGCTAAAACTTGGGGTTTGCATCCGAAAAAATATCTTAATAGGTAAAAATATCGATTTGTGCGATATGTTCAGGGATGGATTTGATGCTATCTTTATAAGTACCGGAGTTTGGCGACCCAAAAAAATAGGCTTAAAGGGTGAAAGCTTGGGAAATGTTCACTATGCTATCGATTACCTTAAAAGTCCAAAAGCTTACAATTTGGGCAAAAAAGTTGTGGTTATAGGGGCTGGAAATGTTGCTATGGACGTGGCAAGAACAGCCATAAGAAACGGCGCAGATGAGGTTAGTATCATGTATAGAAAGGGTGAAGAGGATATGTCTGCTCAAAAACTTGAGATCGAATACGCAAAGATAGATGGGGTAAAATTTGACCTTTTCAAAAGCCCAACTGAATTTACAAGGCAGGGTTTAAAATACAAAAAAACTAACAGCGATGATGAAAATGAATACTTCAAAGAAGCCCACAGCATCCTAGTTGCCATAAGCCAAACCGCAAGGGATCACATAGTTAAAAACCATAAAGATCTAGGCTTAAATGAGATGGGATTTTTAAGTGCTAGTGAAAATGGTGTAACAAAAATGGACGGAGTTTTTGCATCTGGAGATGTGGTAACGGGTCCTAGAACGGTTGTTGAAGCCGTAGCCTTTTCAAAAAGAGTTATGGATGCCATAGAAGAATACCTAAAGAACAAAGAAATAGCCAAAAAAGCCTGTTGATAGCCCTAATTTTTTAGGGCTATGCAAAAAAGCAAACTAATTTAGCTTTTGCTCTCTAATTTGTTTAGATATTTCCTACCCTTTTTAATTTGCCCATTTATAAGCTCCAAACTCTCCCCTAAGCGTTTTTTTTCTTTTTTTGTAGAAGCCCTTCTTAACTCTTTTTTTACCTTCTTTCGTCTATTTTCTAATTTTTCTGTCAAATTTTTTACGGACTTTTTCTTTCCCTTAACACTAAAACTATCTAGATCTAGAAAATCAACCACATCATTTACAAATTTTTTAAATCCCATTTTTTATCCTTTTTGATTTATTTTTCGTCTTCATCTTCCATATAATCTTCACTCAAATTCATAATCTTCTCATTGCTTAAAACAAACAAAATCTCAGCCATAGCTATAAGATGGGTACTAATGCGATTTGCATAAGAGCTATCGTTCATAAATGAGGTTGCCATTTCATTTGTTATAAGGTTTTGTCTTATGAGATTATCTAGTGTTCCATTTGCTATTATATCATTTTTTTTCTTGTGTACTTTTATCTTAGAAAGCAGTAAGATGATCACATCTTCCTCTTGGGTTAGGGCTATGGTATTGATATCCCTTAAAAGCTCGACTAAGTTTTTTCTTATATTATTATATTCATTTCTTATGGTTTTGTTTTCGCTTGCTAAATATTTTTTAAGGTTTTTTTGCAAGTGTTTGGTATCTTTTATGGCTTCAACTATATCCCTATTTGCAAGTTTTACCTTATATACTAGTTTGACGTATTCTTGGGGCATATTAAACTGAGCTCTTGTGGAAAATTCTATGATTTGGCTGTAAATGTTTTTTATTTTTAGTTTGTAAAATTCATCTATATTTATCATATTTTTTCTGTATTTTTCTTCTACAACCTCATCTATATCCATGGTTGATACGATATTTTCCTTTTTAACATTTAGTCCGTGAGCTATGATCTCAAAGGCATTATCGTATAAGTGTTTTGACTCTTTTATGACTGATACAAAGGCAGTATCTGGTAGTTCTAGGGCTAAATCGTTTAGATATTTTACCGTATCAGTTTCTATTTGCGATGAGCCTTTTTTTGGTTTTAAAACTTTTATATAGGTTTCTAAAAACCAAACTAATTTACCCGTAAAAGGTATCATGATAACAACACCCATAGTCTTAAAAAAGGTGTCAAAAACTGCTAGTCTTAGGGTAAAATTATCACCAGCTATGCCTAAGATATCACTTATATTATCTACAAGTGTCATGATGGGGCCGATTAAGATCACAGCTATTATGGCTGTTGTGATATTGAAGATAAAGTGGGCTCCTGCTAATCTTTTTCCGTCTATATTTGAGCTAAGAGAGCCGATTATGGCTGTTATAGTGGTTCCTATATTTGCCCCTATGGTTAGGGCTATGGCATTTTCATAGGTTATTTGCATGGCTGCAAGGGCAGCAATTACAAGTATGATGGTTGCATGAGAACTTTGCATCACAACCGTTGCTAGGATGCCAACCCCTATAAAGATGATAAGTCCTTTAAACCCAGGAACTGCAAAGCTGGAAAGATCTATGGTGTTTTTAAAGGCTTCAAAACCATCTTTCATGTAGTGGATGCCCAAAAACAAAAAGCCAAGACCAGTTAAAATGTAGCCTAGTCCATTTAAGGTCTTACTTTTTTGGAAGATCAAAATAACCCCAAAAACAAGCATAGGCATAGCATAAGCGGATATTTTAACTTTTAGTCCAAATCCAGCCATGAGCCAAGCACCCGTAGTTGTACCGATGTTTGCCCCGTAAATAATTCCAATTCCTTGAACTAATTCAATCAACCCAGCACCTAAAAATGAGATAGTCAAAACTGAAACTAGGGAGCTAGACTGCATTAGGGTTGTACTAACAAAACCAAAGGATATACTTTTAAATAAATTACTCGTTGATCTTTTTAGGATTTTTTCCAGCATACCCCCAGAAAAAGCCTTAAAACCCCTCTCTAGAATAACCATACCAAATAAAAATATAGCAACCCCAGCCGAAATTTCTTTAAAATTTGGACTTATCCAAAACCCATAACCCAAAACTATCATAATGGTTGGCAATAATATTTTTTTAAGCAACATTCATCCTTGATTTAATTCATAAAAAGTGATTATATCGAAACCTTTCTGAATTTTACGATTCAGCCATACTATTTCGCACCAGTTTTTAACAATACAACCTTAAAAGTTTTAATCAATATAATCAGATCTAACCACAAATTCCAGTTTCTAATATACCACTTATCCAAATCAACCCTTTGGCTAAAGCTGATTTCATTTCGCCCACTTATTTGCCAAAGACCAGTAATGCCGGGTTTAACTAGCAAGATATCTTCCTTTGATTTGCCTAATTTATGCTTTTCTTCCACCATATATGGACGAGGCCCAATAAGACTCATTTGCCCAAAAGCAACATTGATGATTTGAGGTAACTCATCTAGGGAAGTTTTACGAAGCCATTTACCAAGAGGAGTAATCCTTGGATCATTTTTATATTTATGATATATATTATAGTGGATGATTTCATCGGGATTATTTTTTAAATAATTTTCTAGTAAACTTTGGGAATTTTCATACATGGTTCTAAATTTATAACAATTAAAAACTTTTGAATTTTTGCCCAATCGCTTTTGCTTAAAAAATACCTTTCCCCTACTATCAAACTTCATCAAAAAAATAATAATCACCAAAACAAGGAACAAAATAGGTAAAAGCAATAAAGAAATGGAAAAATCAAAGCAAACTTTAACAAATATAGCAAAGGGTTCTTTTAATTTATTTTTTACTTCTATTAAACTTAGCCTTGGATTATGAAATTCAACTATATTTGAATCGGCAAAATTTACATGTGAGAGCACCGGGACAAAAAGCACTTCCTTGCTACTTAACATATATTTTTCGGAAATCTCTATCAATTCCTTTCTGCTATGTCCTTTTATGGCTATAACAACAGTAGATGCAAAAGGAACTGCCCTCATACCTAAATACCAGTTTTTATCAAATTCATCCAAAATATCAACAGCCTCTTTGGAATTTCCAACCACTTTGACAGGCTTAACCCATAAATCAAACTTCACTAAAATGAATTTTATAAACCTTTTTAGGATAGGAAAGGTAAACAACAAGATCAAAAAAACACCAAAAATCACAAATCTTGAAAACTCTTCAGCCTGTTTCGTAAGGGCAAGATAAGTAAAAACAGATAACACTCCTATGATAAGCCCTTTATATATCCTCTTTACCTCTTCCCAAAAATCGAAATGTTTGTGATAAATACCCTCTTTCAACAAAAAGCCTAAAACAACCATGTAATAGATAGGCAACTGGTTATAAAACTCCATACTTTGGAGCATGGGCTCAACAAAATAATCACTTCCGTGTAAGCGGATTAAATATATACAAGAAATGCTAAGCCATAAAAGTAGCGCATCTAGGAAGAAAAGAATCAAAAAGCTTATGGTTTTTTTTAAATGCAAATTCATGTCAAACCTATCTGCACTTTTCTAAAGCCTTATTGAGTTCACTCTGGTACAATCTCATATCGTCCTCATTTGTAGCCTCAAATCTCGCAACAAGGGTTGGAGTGGTATTTGAAGCTCGTACCAAACCCCAGCCATTCTCAAAAATAACCCTTACCCCATCCACATCAACTATATCCCTTACCTTTGGAAATTCTTTACCTGGATGCTGCAGGTAGGATTTTAGTTTTTTTATAATTTCAAATTTTTCTTCATCGGTGGTTTTGATTTTAAGCTCATCGGTCGAGTAAGTTTTGGGATATTTTGCAAGTTCCCCATCAAAATCAACACCCTCTTTCACAAGCTCAATAGCCCTAAACATAGCATATATGGCATCATCATATCCAAAATATCTATCATTAAAAAACAAATGTCCACTGACTTCTATGGCTAGATCTATATCAATTTCATGCATTTTCATTTTGATATTGCTATGACCTGTTTTATACATGTGGGATTTTCCTATCTTATCGATCTCATCATACATCATTTGGGAACATTTGACTTCGCCTAGGATTTTTGGTTCTTTAATAAGCTTAGCATAAAGCAGAGCCATTTCATCACCTTTAAATACATGCTTAGAGCTTAAAACTCCCAACCTATCCCCGTCCCCATCAAAGGCAAAGCCTAATTTAAATTTTCCGCTTTTTAGCTCATTTTTTATATCTTGTAAATTTTTTTCTTCGCTTGGGTCTGGATGATGATTTGGAAAAGTTCCATCTGGATTTGCATATAAAATCTTTGCATCTAAATTCAATTTTTCGCAAACTCTACTTACAGCCTCACCAGCAGCCCCATTTCCACAATCGATTACAAATCTTTCTTTCAAACCCTTTAAATGAACAAAATGCTCACTTATAAAATCCACGTAAAATCCCAAAGTATCAACCATTTCACATGTAAAATCATCTTTTATTTGTGATGTTTCCATCTGAGCTAAAACCTCATCTCCTAAAGCTTGAATATCCTTGCCAAAAAATGGAAGTTTATCGATGGTAATTTTAAGTCCATTATATTCGGGAGGATTGTGCGAGCCTGTTATCATGATGGTTGCTTTTACATTTTCATCATTAAATCCAGCAAAATAATTACAAGGGGTTGGCACTAGTCCCATATTAAGAACCTTCAAACCAGCCTTATTTAAACCACTTGTTAGCCACTTAGAAATTTGCACCGAGTGAACTCTTGCATCATATCCTATGGCAACAACCTCGCCCTTTTGCCTTATCTTTAATCCAAGCAAATATGCTATGGTTTTAACAGATTTTTCATTTAGATCTTGATTGAAAATACCCCTAATATCGTATTCTCTAAAAATATGCTTCAATTTATCTCCTTTTTTCATAGCGTATGATACAAAAAAAGTGATAAATTAGTCTTAAAATCGCCTATTTAAAGATATTTTTAGTAAGCGTGACAGGGTGAAATGCCAGTTTTTAAAAATCTAGCAGTTACCGTATCCATAGTTTGAATGTGATTTACTAGCCAAGCGAGACACTCATGCTGAACATAATCTTTTAAGATAATTATATCTTTCGTGCCTAACCATTCTTCATATACAAATTGCATTCTAGCTAAAGTGTTCATATGCTCACCCTTATGCATCTCATAGGCAAAAAATCCCTTCTCTTGCATCATTTTTTCTTCATTGGCAAAATGTTCTATGGTGTGGGCAAACCATTTTTCGTATTGTTTGTTTATGCTCTGAAAAGATTTTTCATCTTCATTTTTAGCATATTTATCCAACAAATCACTAAGATCATTTATGATATCAACATCCTCAAGATGAACTTCATTCATATTTTCCATATCAACTAGGGGCAATTTAGCCTTATCTATAAGCATTTTTTTCCTTTTTTTGTTTGCATTATAGCTTGATTTAGAAATGTTTTTATTGATGGATGTCAATCTATTTGTATGTAATAAACCCAGTAAAACTGGGTTTATAGATTTTTTTAAAAACCGACAACACTAAGAAGGATATCAGTAGTTAAAAAAGATTGTGTTGTAGCAGATTTATCTAGATCCCTTGATATTTTTTTACTTCCTTTAAAATCCCAAGACATCTTAACTCGCTCCCCAGAAGACTTCACCCACACATGGGTAGAGCCCTTTATCTGATTGTTCACAAATTTTCCTTTTTCCACCGTCTTTATGGTCGCTACTCCCTTTTCAAAAACTCTACCTACAGACACCTCAACTTCTCTCTCTGCCTTATAGCTTCCATCTGCATTCAAAGACATTTTGATTTCGTTATCAATAATCTCAACATCATATCCTAGATTTCTAAGTTTTCTAGCAAAAGCAGGATCAAGCTCAGCAAAAGGAACAATATTTAATTTGCTACCCTCATTAGCATAAAAAATACTAATGGGCTTTTGAAATTCATCCTTGTTTATATTAACATTCTTATCTGATTTAAAATTATAACGAGTAATAACATAAACTCCGTCTATATTTGGATATTTATCACTCCTCTGAGAACTATTAGCACTTGAAGATTGCCCTGAACTATTTTTAGACACAGCCGCATGTGAATCATCCGAAGAACTGCCACCACCACCGCAAGCTATAAAAAACATAGCTAAACCAATAGATACCAATAAATTTTTCATATACAAACCTTTAATGTTAATTTTAAAACCTGTTTGACATTATATCTCCTACCAAAATAAAAGTCAATAAAAGAAAAATATTATTTTATTGAGTTTTAATCTTTTTTAAGAAAATACTAGTAAAATCCTATAAATCTTAAAGGCAAAATAAATGATAGGTATAGACATAATCTCCATCCCCAGAATGAAAAAATTTTATAAAAAACATGGAATTAAAGGTTATAATAAATTTCTACGTAAAGAAGAAATCGAGCTAACTAGATCGCCTAAAACCGCCGCTGGATTTTGGTGTTTAAAAGAGGCAACTTCGAAAGCTTTAGGATGTGGCATAGGTAAAACCTGCTCCTTTTATGATATTTGGATACATAAAAATAAGCTTGGAAAGCCCTACATTACCCTCTCAAAACATCTCATAGAAAAGTTTGGTATAAAAAACATAGATGCGAGTATAAGCCATGATGGGAATTTTGCCATAGGAGTCGTAAACATACTAGGATCTAAAACAAAAGTAGATCTAAGTCATTAGTAGTTGGTGATTAGTGCATTCACTAACCACCATTCCCCCCTACTAGATCAATATATTTCTATATCAACTCTTCTGTTTGGCTGTAAGCAGTCTATAAGTTCTTTTTTATTTGTGATATTTGGGCAATCAGCCACAGGCTCACTCTCACCTCTCCAATCAGCAAATATATCACTTGGACTTACGCCTTGACTTATAAGGTATTGTTTTACACTAAGAGCTCTTTTCTTAGAAAGCTCCATATTGTATTGCTTACTACCTCTAAAATCAGTATGTCCTATTAGATGAATCTTAGCATTAGATCCTGACTCTAAAAACTGAGCTGCTAAGTCATCTAGTTGATTTTTTCCGGCTTGCTTCATAGATGCTTGAGAACCCTTACCACTTGGGAAAAGAGCATCTGCACTTAAACTAAAGCTCTGAACAGCAGGCTCTTCAACAACTTCTGTTGGAACAACAACAGGTGCTGGAACAACTGTTTGTTTAACCTCTTTTAGGCTTTGCAAACAATTATCAGGATTCCAAAAAGTATCTTCAACTAAGCCATCATCAAAGTATATCTTGTATTGACAAACCTTAACGCTTCCATCATCTTTTAAAAACTTCATTATATAATCCCACTCATCAGCACCATAAAGAGCTGAGAAGTGTGGAGTACCTATAAGATAGTAAAGTTCATCCTTACTAACACCCTTACCTATCTTACTAAGATTTTCCATATTTGGAAATACTCCTTCATCTTGGAAAGCACTATCCAAATCTGGCCATTCAATATCGTTAGAGTTCAAAGTACTCAATCTATTGTTCGAAACAGTACTTGTACAACCCACTAACAACATTGAAGCAGCAAACAAGCTTACGTATTTTAATATTTTCATCTTTATAATCCTTTTACGTTTATTTAACTAGATCTAAAAAACTTAGGGAAAAAATCCCTAAGTTTTATCTTTTTACCACTGGTAAGTTATAGAGCCACCAACGGTGGGTTGTTTTTGGGTATCAACAGCCGCAGCACCTTTTAGCAACCATTTTCCATCATCAGTCCAAGCAGAAACACCTACAGCTAAGGCTGTTTGTCCTCTATGCGTAGCAACACCAGCACTTATACTACTATCTCCTGCATCCCTAGCTTGACCAAGAGTTGCAAAAGCAGCACTACTAGCAATTCCTGCTTTAGAGTCTTTAGAAAGTTCATCTAAATCTTGCTCTAAGCCATAGAATTGTGCGCCATTTATAGCATCCATACTATTTGGACCAACATTACCAGGAGCAACATTTGTTATCTTTTTGCCTCCTGCATCGATACCACCTTCTTTGCTGATAACAACTTTTCCAATAGATATCTTCTCTTGTACCTTGATAGTATTGGTTTCGATCTCTTTAGACTTTAAGGTATTAGTCTGAATTGTTTTTGAAACTAGATGTCTAGTATCAATCCTATCTGAAATCAAATTAGTTGTATTGATATCTTTTGAAATTAAATTATTTGTAATAATATTCTTAGATATCAAGTTGTTAGTTTCGATATTTTCTGAAATCAAGTTATTTGTATTGATGTTTTGTGTTGTAACACTATCCACATCGATATCTCTAGCAAGTTTAATATGCAACTCGCCACCTTCTTCAACTACACCTATATTATTTTCACTCAAACTAGTAGCTCCACCTTTGATACCAAGAGTTTCACCTAGTGGCTTGTGGATCACGCTACCATCATCCCCAACGAAGTCTAGTCCAGCTTGTGATACTGCTTGTAGATCACCCACAGTTGCAGCATTACTTAGGTTAGCATCTTCGCTTAACAATCTTCTTGTAGCATCTTGTGCATCAGATACATTTATAGGACCCTCACCCTTGTTATGACCAACAGTGCTGTTCACATTTGATAGGGTATTTGGATTTGTAGTGCTACCATCGGCATCTTGCATAGAAGCTATGATATCACCCTTATCGATAGTATTACCTAAACCATTTTGGTCATCATTAAATGTACCATCTGGCTGCTTGTAAACCCTTGTTCCATCTGCTGTTGTATAAACAACTGGAAGTTGAGTTGATTTGGTCAATATATCAGCATCCAAATTTACTCTGATCTGAGAAACATTATTGTCATTAGTTACAACAGAAACTGTTGTTCCAGCTCCATCGATGAAATCAACAGTATCGAAAGGCTGTACAAAGTCTTTAGCATCTCCATTTTCTTTTAAATTCCAACCACTATTTAGTATATCGCTAACAGTTGCAACTTTTCCGTCTGTTGGTCCTACTGGTTTAGTTCCCTCTGTTGGATCAGCTGGTGGAGTGATAGTTTCATCTAAGCCAGAGATTGTCTTTTTATCTCCATCTATCTTGATAGTAGGATTATTTGAATTATCTACAAACTGAACACTTGAAATGTCTTTTAAGTCTTTAGCAAGTGCTATGGTTATAGTATCATCATCGGTTATCTTAGTATAGATATTTTTACCCTTATCTGATTTACCATCAAAGTCTGTATTTGC
>PDWI01009610.1_pt1 | contig 12856 bp, 13 predicted proteins | sample 1430891 | NCBI WGS metagenome assembly PDWI01 (sample SAMN01162508, study PRJNA174530) | Oral metagenome, whole genome shotgun sequencing project. | biome: Marine environment; feature: Marine mammal; material: Swab sample of the gingival sulcus; isolation source: swab sample of gingival sulcus... | reverse complement strand
ATGTCTCCGACGGGTCAGGAACCTCTTGAAAGAGGTTCCCGACACCCTCCAGAACTTTTTGGGTTCGCTTCGCTCAAGGGTGCACCAACTTGGGCAGATTGGCCTTTTGGGGAGCACTCATTTCGGAAAGGACACGCAAACTATACGGCTCTTCTTCTCCCCGACCCCGTAAGGCTCCACGCATCTTGCCTTTCCCCGACAATGTAAGATTCTATGCGTCTCCCTCTTTCGATAATGTGAGGCTCCATGCATCCTTATTTCCCCTGACATCGTAGGGCTCCATGCGTTCCTTCGCCCCAACCCCGTAAAGATTCATGCGTCTTCCCTTTCCCCGACAATGCAAGATTTTATGCGTTTTCCCTTTCCCCGACACCATAAAATCCCATGCGTCCTTCTCTCCCCCGACACCGTGAGGCTTGCAAGAGTGGTGCAGCCGCGAGGCGCCGGTCCTGTTTGAACCGCAGGCGTAGCAGCGCTACGGTGAGGATTCAAACAGGTCCGGCAACGAAGTGGATGTGCCGCTCTTGCGAGCCGGCGCCCCGTGCACTTGCGCAGAATCCAGACCCGGTTGAGTACTTCGTCTCCCAGAAGCAGTTCTTCCTTGCGTGTGCCGGACCGGTTGATGTCGATGGCCGGGTAAACACGTTTTTCCGAAAGGTGACGGTCCAGATAGAGTTCCATGTTGCCAGTTCCCTTAAATTCTTCAAAGATAACTTCATCCATCCGGGAGCCCGTATCGATAAGTGCAGTGGAGATAATGGTCAGGGAGCCGCCTTCCTCAATATTGCGGGCGGCACCGAAGAAGCGTTTGGGACGCTGGAGGGCATTGGCGTCAATGCCGCCGGAAAGGACACGCCCGGACGACGGGGTCACGGCATTGTAAGCGCGCCCCAGTCGGGTGATGGAGTCAAGCAGGATAACCACGTCACGGCCACGCTCAACCAGCCGTTTGGCCTTTTCAATAACCATGTCAGCCACCTGCACATGACGTTGCGGCGGCTCATCAAAGGTGGAGGAGACGACTTCGGCCTTGACCGTGCGCTGCATGTCGGTGACTTCTTCGGGCCGCTCGTCAATGAGCAAAACAATGAGGTCCACCTCGGGATGGTTGGCATTGATGGAATTGGCGATGGTCTGGAGCATGATGGTCTTGCCAGTACGGGGCGGTGCCACAATGACCCCGCGCTGTCCCTTGCCAATAGGAGCCAACAGATCGATGATGCGGGAAGAGTAGTTCTTGTCACCGTTTTCCAGCACAAGCTGTTCTTCCGGGTACAGAGGTGTCAGGTTGTCGAATAGTACCAGATTCTTGGAGTGCTCTGGTTTCTCAAAGCCGATTTCACTGACACGAAGCAGGGCGAAATAGCGTTCTCCTTCTTTGGGAGGTCGGATTTGGCCGGATACGACATCACCTTTGCGTAAGCCGAATCGACGAATTTGTGAGGGGGAAACGTAAATATCATCCGGGCCGGGCATATACGAGTACATGGGGGAACGCAAAAATCCGAATCCGTCCGGTAGAATTTCAAGCACCCCATCCCCGAATATCTGACCATTTTGCGACGCACATTGCTGGAGCAATTCAAAAATCAACTCCTGCTTACGCATGCCGCTGGGATTTTCAACTCCTAACTGAACCGCGAGATCGGTCAGTTCCTGCATGGACTTGAGTTTCAACTCAGCGAGGTTGAGCCTGTCCACACCGGAGCCGTTGGATGTAACAACAGCCGGTTTTTTCTTGGGTTTGGCGGCCGATTTGGTCATAGGCTTTTTCGCCGTGGCTTTGGTGGCGGTAGTTTTCTTTGTCGTGGATTTCCGCTTGGGCTTTGGTGAATCTTGTGCAGTCTTTTTTTCAGCCATGTTATTGAAATTTTTGTTTAAGGGTTAGTGTAATATAATTATATTACCTCGTATAAGGCGACAGCCAACAGGTGTCCACAGGGACATGGATTGGTATGATGGAATGGGGTCACTTGAAATGACTAGGACGGTAACAGCTAAGTACCTCGTATGGGTGATTCGTGCGATCCTGATCGCGTCTCAATTAATATAGTGGGATATATGAATCAAGCCACAGATGTGGCACTCATGGGAGAGGTATACTAATCCGATGCTGATGACAAGGGGTTCTTAGGAATTTTCTTCCTGTGTAGCCAGGACATCGGCAAACATTTCGTTGATGTCGTTTTTAATTGCTTCCTGATCACGGTCTACGGAGTAGGCCAATTCCATGGAAACCAATCCCATAGCCTGTTCCAACAAGCGACGTTCTCCAAAGGAAAGTTCTTTATCCTTGCCGATAAGGAAAAGCTCTTTCAAGACGTAAGCAACGTCGGACAAATCGCCGCTTTTTAATTTTTCCGAGTATTCACGATAGCGCCGGTTCCAGTTTTGTCCCGTATAGCCGGTAAACTCCGAACGATCATTGAGTGAATCAAAAATTTTCTGGCCGATACCTTTGCTACATACCGGACGAAGGCCGACATTCTTGGCGTTAAGCACCGGAACCATGAGGGTTACGTTGTTGCTTAGAATACGAACGATATAGAAATCGGCTTTCACTCCGCCAATTTCCTGAGATTCGATCCGCTCTACACGACCGACTCCCTGAGAGGGGTAAACAACTAACTCTTCGACCTTGAACACTGGAAATAAAGCTCCTTGCTTTCTGCCTTTTCATATGTGCAGATAAACAACATACCGCAAAGGCGGGCAAGAGTCCAATCTTACTCGTCTCTTTTCAGGACTATTGGTCTCAAAGCCTTTGGGGCTTGTCGGTCGGGTTCTTTTTTTTGGGCGGCTCTAAGGAGAAACGGTTGATGTGCTGGGTGGCCAAATCAACACCGCGCCGATAAAAAATATCCAATCCTTTGCAGGCGTAAGTAATAATTTGGGGCAAATGGACCTCATCCTCCGGCAGGAATGGTTCCAACACCCAGTCGCTGATGGGTTTGAATGTTTCTTCGGGTCGACCTACACCGAGGCGAAGACGGAAAAAGTCCGGCGTATTGAGAGATTCCTGAATGGATTCAAGCCCCTTGTGGCCGTTGTTGCCGCCACCTGTTTTGAGCTTCATGCGCCCGACCGGTAGATCTAGTTCGTCATGCACGACCATGATCTGTTCCGGTAGTAGTCTGTGGCGACCACAAATTTTGGAGACCGCTTTGCCACTTAAATTCATATAGGTCATGGGCTTTGCCACCAAACGATATGCCCCGGCAAATTTGACTTTCCACAACGCGTAGTCTCCGGATTCGTCCATCTGCTCCAGATGCATATTGTTGCGACCTTTCGCTACGGACAATAGATGGTCCACGAGCATGAACCCGATGTTGTGTCGGGTCGTTTCGTATTGGGGGCCGGGGTTGCCCAGACCGACAATGAGGCCTTTGAAGTGCATGCAACTCTTCCTTGCGATTAGGGATGATGCCTACTGTATAGCACATAATCCGATCAAGCAAAAACTCCCGAAGCGTGTTTGTCACGCTCCGGGAGATCGTATCATGGTATGCGCCGTAGTTTATTCGGTTGCTTCTTCGGAAGCATCGTCCTCTGCGCCTTCCATTTCCTCTTCACCTTCTTCCATTTCAGCCTCTTCGTGCTGGGCGACGATCTGGATGACGGCGAAGTTTTCATCGTATACCGGGGTTACGCCCTCAGGGAATTTGACATCCTCTATATGGATGGAATCCAGCAGGTTCAGTTCAGAAACATCAAGGACAATGGATTCGGGAATATCCATGGGCTTACAAATAACATCGATAACATCGCGGTACTGTTCGAGAACGCCACCGAGTTTGACACCCGGAGAAGTGCCGGTGATTTCAAACTGGACGGCAATCTTGATTTCTTTTTTCAGATCAACACCGAAGAAGTCGACGTGTTCAGGGGTTCCTTTCACGGGCTCGTTGCGAACGCGCCAGAGCAACGCGGGATGTGTTTCCGTCTTTCCGTCCTTTTCCAGAACTAGATCAAAGACCTGGGCGTTGCCCAGAGCATTATATATTTTTTGCAGGGGAACCATTTCCACTTTAACGGGGATATTGACCCCCTTGGAGTTGTAGTAAATACCGGGAACCATACCGGCGGCACGGAGGCGGCGGTTGGGGCCTTTTCCCAGTTGGGTGCGTTCCTGAATGTTCAATTTCAGCAGGTCTGCCATAATAGTTTCTCCTTTTACGCCCTGGCCGTTCACGGTGAACGGACGCTCGCGCTTTAGCTGGTTACGGGGGAAATTCCCTTATATGAAAAGTACGGACACGGACGATTCCGTGTGTACGTTATTGATGGCTTTTGCCAGTAGCGAGGCTACAGAACGAACTTTGAGCTTGTCACAACATTCTTCATCCTTGAGCGGGATGGTGTCGGTGACGATGACTTCGGAAAATGCAGACTCCTGCAAACGACGATGAGCCGGACCGGAAAGGACCGGGTGTGTGGCACTTGCCAGCACGTCCTTGGCTCCGTTGTCCATAATGACGTTGGCGGCGGCGCACATGGTGCCTGCGGTGTCGATCATGTCATCAATGACCACGGCGACCTTGTCCTTGACGTCGCCGATAATGTGCATAGCCTTGGCCTGATTCGGTGCGTCACGGCGTTTATCCACGATAGCCAGCGAGGCTCCGAGTCGTTTGGCATAGGCTCGGGCTCGTTCAACGCCGCCGGCGTCAGGAGAAACAATGACGAAATCATCGTCACGCTCACGGAGATGTTCCAGCAAAACCGGTGCGGCGAACAGGTTGTCCACCGGACAGTCGAAAAATCCCTGAATCTGACCAGCGTGCAGATCACAGGTGACAAGACGTTGCATACCGGCGGTACCGAGCATGTCCGCTACCAATTTGGCCGAGATCGGGGCGCGGGGAACGACCTTGCGATCCTGACGGGCATAGCCGAAATAGGGAACAACCGCTGTGACGCGTGTTGCACTGGCCCGTTTGAGCGCATCCAGCATCAGGCATAGTTCCATCAAGTGAAAGTTGACAGGAGAGCAGGTGGGCTGCACGACAAAGACGTCGTCACCACGAACATTTTCGCCGATCTCAATACGGATTTCTCCATCGGAAAACCGTTCACGTAGCACTGGTGACAATTTGGTGCCGAGGTGTTCGCAGATAGCTTCTGCCAGGTGCGGGCTGGCTGAACCGGAGATAATTTTTAACTCACTCATGTCTCATTTCCTTGGCGGAGGTGTAAAAAGTGGCTGGGGCGGGAGGATTTGAACCCCCGAATGTCAGGACCAAAACCTGATGTCTTACCACTTGACGACGCCCCAGCAAAAATTTTTTCGACAGAGAGAACCGCCGCGACAGATGGAGAACCTATAGGCAGTCCATCGTGAAAATTTCAAGCCCTTTTTCTTCAAGATATCTGGTCGCTATCTCGGCGGTTTCTTTCTCTCGGAACAGGCCGAACAGCGAGGATCCCGAACCGCTCATGGCGGCAGATATCGCACCGTTTTTCAAGAGTTCTTCCTTGAAGTTACGAAGTACGGGGTATTTCGCAAAGACAACGTCCTCAAGGTCATTAACGACTTCCAGTGCCGAAACAGGAGTCGGTTTTTTAGTACCGTTATTCGTGGTTGTCAAGGCTTCACTTGATGCCGGGAAATTGTTGGCTTCGTCCCATGCCCGGTAGGCCCATGGTGTCGGGATATGAACATCCGGGCAAGCAATGACCAGGGTCATGCCGGACAACACGACATCCGAAGGAGTCAGTCGTTCGCCAATCCCTTCTGCCCAGGCAGGACCGTCCATGAGGAAAAAGGGGACGTCTGCTCCTAGTTTTGCCGCTACTTGTATGAGCTTTTCTTGTGACAGGGCTTTGCTCCCGGCGTTCTCATTCATCCAGCGGAGCATGGTCGCGCCGTTGGAGCTACCCCCGCCGAGCCCTCCGCCCATGGGAATTTTTTTGTTGAGGGTCACAAACATGCCCGGCCAAAATCCCGTTACCTCTCCAAACAGCTTCCAGGCCCGGTAAATGAGATTGGAAGTGGATTCCAGCTCCGGCTGCTCTGGACATCGCATGAACATATTTTCGTCGTGCCCCGGTTCGATGCGTATGGTGTCATAAAGTCCTGTTACCGGAAAAAAAAGAGTCCGCAATTCATGGTAGCCATCGTTTCGCAGACCGAGAATACGAAGATGCAGGTTCACTTTGGCCGGAGATGTCAAAATGGATTCGGAAATGGTTTTGTGCGGGGACATGGCAATAAAACGGGGTTCCCGGAGGAACCCCGTGGTGGTTGTCTGTTGTTACTTAAGTGGTAATGCGATGAAAAGGTTCTGAGCCTGTCGCTTGATCAGGAGCATCACCGCACCACGCTTTTTATCTCGTTTGATGATTTCCTGCAATTCCGAAGGGGTAGTGACATCGGCCTGATTGGCCTGAAGGATCACGTCTCCCTGGCGTACACCTTCATCGGCAGCGGCAGCATTGGGGTCGACATCGACAACGAGCAATCCTTTTGTCCTGTCGAGTCCCAGCGCGTTGGCTTCTCTTTCATTGAGCGGCTTGAGCGACATGCCTAGTATGTCCGATGATTCCTGAGAGGGCGTCGGATTCATGGCTGCCATAGTCTGCTCGCCGCGTTCTCCCAATGTCACGGTACGAGAGATTTTTTCTCCGCCGCGCCACAAGGTGAGCCGAGCCTTTTCGCCGGGCATAAGCCCTGCGATGGCACGGAGTAATTCATTGTTGTCGGCAATTTTGATGCCGTTGACTTCAAGAACCACATCGCCCTGCTTGATGCCCGCCTTGTCGGCCGGTTGCCCTTTGCCCACGGAAGCGATCAGTGCTCCAGTGGGTTCATCAAGGCCCAGCGCCTTGGCCTGATTCACGCCGACAGGCTGGATGGTCACACCGAGCCAACCGCGTTTGACGGACTTGCCCTCACGCAACTGATCAATGATCTTCTTTGCCTGTGTGGCCGGGATGGCGAAGCCGATATTTTCAGCAGCCGCGTTGATGGCCGTGTTGATGCCGATCACTTCGCCCCGCATGTTGAGCAATGGGCCACCGGAGTTGCCCGGATTGATGGAGGCGTCGGTCTGTAGAAAATTGTCAAACGGTCCTGCGCCGATGATGCGGTGCTTGGCCGAGATGATTCCGGCGGTCACCGTGTTGTCCAGGCCATAGGGGTTGCCGATGGCCAAAACCCATTCGCCGACCTGTGTGATTTCGGAATTGCCCAGTGTCAGGACAGGCAGGTCTCTATCCACGGTAATCTTGATGACCGCAAGGTCGGTTTCCTTGTCGCGGCCAATGATCTTGGCAATATATTCCTTGTTATCATCTTGAAATTGAACGGAAACCTTGTCGGCTCCTTCAATGACGTGGTTATTGGTAACGATCAGGCCGTCAGAGGTGATGACAAAACCGGATCCCTGTCCGCGTTGTTTGTGCGGTACGCCACGTTGCCCTTGTGGTCCGAAAAATTGATCGAACTGATCAAAAAAATTTTTGAATGGATGGCCTTCTGGAATCTGTCTTCGAAATTGTTGCCCATGCGATGCAGTAGGTGCATTTATTTCTACAGAAATAAATACCACCGATTTGCCCGCTGTTGCGGCAAGTTCCGTAAATACGGGAAGGCCGTTGGCTTGTGCGAGAATGGGCATAGCCAGCACAAGGGCAACGGCAAGGGTCAGGCTACCGACAAAAGCCCGATGGCATCGTTGCCACCAAAAGCCCCCCTTTTCGCGTACAGGAAGAGATCGTCGATCTTGATCGTTTCTTTTGCCGAGTACTCGAACGTTTTTCAACAGCTTGGCCTCTTGAGTTTTGTCAGCAAGTTGAAGGGTGAATTTTGAAAACTGCTGCATCATAGTATAAAGCCTCCTAAAAGGATGCGGAAAACAGGATTGCGGATTGCTCCGGGGTATGGACAATACCCCTTTTCCCAGCGATGTAAACAGGGTGAACAATCTTGCACAAAATACCCAGGCTGGCGAGAAGTCGTCAGCCTGGGTATTTTGTTGCGATCTGGTGCGTTGTTTCAGAAGGGGCAGACTTTTTCTACCTTTTTGGGGAGGGAAGTGATAGGACTGAGTCTTTGCTGAGGTCGCCTTTTTATTTTAAGAAGAAGGGGACTGGATGACGTCATAAAAACGGAGTAGAGCATGTCGACATGTCGAATAAGCAATGCCAGTCATGAAGGATACATGGCCTGCGCCATTGATTTGGCACGGCAAGGCCGTGGCCTGACCGCACCCAATCCGTGTGTCGGTGCGGTGTTGGTGGATGGGGATGGTTGCATGGTGGCGGCGGGCTGGCACACAAAATATGGTGCGCCTCATGCGGAACGTGCATGTTTGTCTGACGCTCGTAGCAAAAATATTGATCCAGCCGGAATGACTCTGTACGTCACGTTGGAGCCCTGCACTCATCACGGCAAGACACCACCGTGTACCGATGCGCTGATTGAAGCCCGAGTCGGCATGGTGGTCGTGGGAACCCGTGACCCCAACCCGGTGGCAGCCGGCGGTATAGAAACGTTGGAGCAACATGGTATTCCGGTTAAGGTTGGTATCCTTGAAGTGGAGTGCAAGGATTTGATCAGTGATTTTTTGCTTTGGCAACATTCGGGTTCAACATACAACATTGTAAAGATGGCAGTCACATTGGATGGGAAAATCGCCTCCCGTTTTCGAGTTCCCGAACCTGTTTCCAGCCACGACGCCTTTGCGCGTGTCCATGTTCTTCGCTCCCAGGTAGGGGCTGTGGTTGTGGGGGGCGGAACCTTTTACGCGGACAATCCCCGCCTGACATGCCGACTGGACGTTCTTGATTCCGACTTTGAGCAACCCTACGCAGTCATAGCGACTTCGCGGCTACCGGAGTCGCCTGATAATTTCACGATTTTGCGTGAACGTCCGGAGAAAACTATTTTTTTCACCACTGACGATGCTGCCCGGTCCGTTTTGGCAGATGGGCTACGAAAGCGGGGTGTCCGTGTCTGGCCGCTTCCCGGTCCGCCAGGTTATCTGAATCTCTCCACTGGCTTTGAACGCCTTCGTTGCGAACGGGATTGCTACTATACGCTGATTGAAGGTGGCGGCAGATTCGCCATGCAATGCGTTTCCCAAGGGCTTGCTGATGAGCTTATTCATTTTGTGACCCCGCGTATCCTTGGTGACGATCAGGCTCCCTCTGCTTATTCTGGTCGGGGTGGAGTCCGAATGGAGGACACACTTGATTTCCGCATCGCCCAGACAGAACGTCTGGGGGAGGATTTAATGGTGGAGCTTCGTCCGCGCAGGTAAATGCATTGGTGGAAACGGTCTTTTTCGCTCTGCCGTCACTGATTTACAGTCGCGCTACTCCCTGCTACAAACCAGACAACACGAGTGTATACGAGGTTTGTTATGTTCACAGGACTGGTCATGGGAATGGGCCGTATCGAAGCCACAGAGAACTGCGGAATCGAAACACGCTTTCGCATCAAGGCATTGTTTGATCTCCCTGCGATAGAATTGGGCGAGTCCATTGCTGTTAATGGTGTTTGCCTTACGGTGGAAACGTTCGGAGGCAACTGGTTCACTGCCTATGCTTCCCGTGAAACCATGTCTGTCACCTCCCTTGGGGAGCTCAAGCGTGGCTCCAAAGTCAACCTGGAGCGGGCCATGGCTATGGGAGACCGATTCGGTGGACATATCGTTTCCGGCCATGTCGACGCATTGGCCGCCGTCGTCGAGATTCGTCCTGCTGGTGAGTCCAATATCTATAAACTCGTTTTTGACGCCGCTTACGGCAAATACGTCATCCCCAAAGGGTCCGTAGCCCTTGACGGCATATCGCTCACCGTCAACGGCTGTGGTCCAGACTGGCTTGAAGTCAACATCATCCCTGAAACGCAAAAGACCACCACCATTTCCGGCTGGACTCCTGGTCGAAAAGTCAACATGGAAACCGACGTCATAGGCAAATACGTAGAGCGCATGGTTGCCCCGTGGTCAGATGGCAAGAGGCCCAAGGCAGACAAGCGGTCCGGTATTACCATGGACTATCTGCGTGAGTACGGATTTTAAGGGATTGTTTTTTTATTGTCTCTGTTGGGGCGGAGCCCCCACTTTTAACCTGTATATTTCATGAACACCTTCCAATCTCCAAAATTTGGGGGCGTTCATGGAATAGCCCCAACCAGCAGTTTTATCTAGTAATCGTACCCAAAGGAATCCACCACGCTCTTGGTGCGTGCCCTGGATGCCTGCATCCTGACAGCCAACTCTTCACGATATTTGTCAAGGTCAAGCTCCACCTTGGCCACGCCGGTATCCATGGCGGCTTTGGCAACAGCCGGGGCCAGCCATGTCAACACCCGGGGATCAAGGGGTTTGGGAATGATGTAGTCAATGCCGTATTTGAGCTTGTCCACGCCATAGGCGTCACAAATTTCCTGCGGGACTGGCTCCTTGGCAAGGTCGGCCAGGGCTTGAGCGCAGGCGAGTTTCATTTCCTCATTGATGGTGGTAGCACGGCAGTCAAGGGCTCCACGGAAAATAAAAGGGAATCCGAGAACGTTGTTGACCTGATTGGGGAAGTCGGAACGCCCGGTTCCCATGAGGATGTCGGGACGGACTTCTTTGACTTCGGGATAGGGGATTTCTGGATCAGGGTTGGCGCAGGCAAAGATAATGGCGTTATCGGCCATGGTCTTTACCATATCCTGATTGATGGCTCCCTTGACGGACAGGCCGAGGAACATATCGGCTCCGACCATGACTTCGGCCAGGGGGCCGCAGTCCTGGTCCTGGGCAAAGGCCTGCTTGAATTGGTTGAGGTCGTCACGTCCGGCGTGGATGAGACCACGGGAATCGAACATGTGGATATTCTCGCGCTTGACACCCATGGATACGTAAAATTCGGAACAGGCAATAGCAGAGGCTCCGGCACCGGAAACCACGACCTTGATATCGTCGATTTTCTTGCCGGAGATTTCAAGGGCGTTGAGCATGCCTGCACCGGAAATAATGGCGGTCCCGTGCTGGTCGTCGTGGAAAACCGGGATGTCCATTTCCTCAATAAGACGCCGTTCGATTTCAAAACATTCAGGAGCCTTGATATCTTCAAGATTGATGCCGCCAAAGGTGGGCTCAAGCATTTTGCAGAAGGTGATAACCTCCTCAGGGGTCTTGGCGTTGATATTGATGTCATAAACATCAACATCGGAAAAAATCTTGAACAGAACGCCTTTGCCTTCCATGACCGGCTTGCCTGCCTCCGGGCCGATGTTGCCCAATCCGAGAACAGCCGTGCCGTTGGAGACGATGGCAACGAGATTGCCCTTGTTGGTGTATTCGTAGACCTGCTCCCTGTTCGCGGCAATTTCCCGACACGCTTCGGCGACGCCGGGACTGTATGCCATGGAGAGGTGTTTTTGATTGTCACAGGGCTTGATGGAAACAACTTCCAGTTTGGGGACACCTATGCCGTAGCCGCCGGCTCAAGGTGAAAAGTTGTGCGACCGAGTGCTGACTCGTTGTTGGACCGCATAAAATGACTATTTTGGGTAAGATGGTTTTCCTGTTGGCGTCAAGCATATTTCGCCTTTGCCATCAGAGTCTTGCGGCTGGTTGGACGCAACATTGCTACGGTTTGTTTGGATCATCAGTTTGAGCGTCCTTTTCAATAATTGATCTCGCGCCGACAGGCGCATCCGTATGCCGCGCGTCAGCCGGGAGCGAAGCGGACGGCTGACGCGGAACGAGCGCGGCTTGGCCCTCCCGCGCTCCCTGGCAGATCAAGCGCATGAACAATCGTTTGCTCGGGCAACCTTGCCACATGCGCTCTCATGGCGAAAAGGACGTTTATCTCCGTAGAAATGGGCATCCTGACCTCCAATATGCTTTTGTTTATTTTGACATATTACGTCCATCCAGGTACATGCCGGATGCCCGCTTGAATTGCTGGATGCCCACTTTTTCCCGGAGGAGAGTATGCTTGACGACCTCGCTGTGGTCCTGTTTCGGCCCAGGTTCCCTGAAAACGTGGGGAGTGTCGCCCGCGCCTGCCTGAATATGGGGGTGGAAAAGCTCATTCTTGTTGATCCGTACAATTTCGCCATGGAAAAGGCCCGGCCTTTGGCTACGGCTCACGCCAAGCATATTCTGGAGAACGCCCGAATCGTCGAAACCCTGCCCCAGGCACTTGAAGGATTTACCGCCGCCTACGGTACCACCGCTCGTACTGGCGGCTGGCGAAAAGGGGTCATGTCCCCTGAAACTATGGCCAACGTGGTGGATGAGCGGCTTCGATCCGGTGGCCGCGTGGCCATTGTTTTTGGCCCCGAAGACAAGGGATTGACCAATGAAGAAACCTCACTTTGCTCAGGGCTCATGACCATCCCCACTAGCTGGGAAGGAACATCCCTGAATCTCTCTCAGGCCGTCATGGTCGTGCTCTATGAATGTTTCAAGAAATCCCTCGACAAACCGTTTGCCCCTGGCCCACCACAGGAGCGCGCCACCACCGTTCAGGAGCAGGAAGCCTTGTTTTCCAATCTACAGGAAAGCCTGCTCGCCATCGATTTTCTCAAGAAAAATAACCCCGACTATTGGATGCTTCCTGTCCGTCGGTTTTTCTCCAAAATCAATCTCAAACGAAATGAGTTCAACCTGCTCATGGGCGTTTGCCGCCAAATTCAGTGGTTTGTCCGAACTCACGGGCCGCAAAAATAGGGGGCTTCTGGTTCAGGCGTCCTTTTGTCCATGCGAGCGCGTGTGGTGAGGTTGCCAAAGTAAAAGAGTGTTCACGCGAGTTGTGTGCGTCAAGTTCAGCAATTTCGTCTTGGCATGTGAGTCGTTCCCCAGGGGGCGCGCCCCCTGGGGAACGGTTTTACGCTACTAATTCCAAT
>PDWI01007764.1_pt1 | contig 12858 bp, 8 predicted proteins | sample 1430891 | NCBI WGS metagenome assembly PDWI01 (sample SAMN01162508, study PRJNA174530) | Oral metagenome, whole genome shotgun sequencing project. | biome: Marine environment; feature: Marine mammal; material: Swab sample of the gingival sulcus; isolation source: swab sample of gingival sulcus... | reverse complement strand
AGGCTTAAAAAGAACATCTACATTTTTCCAAATAACGCAATTTACATGCTCTTCTTTTTTATTCTCATCTCTTAGCTCTAAATATGCTCCTTGATTATAGCGTTTAACAGAGCTTAAAACTCCTCTAACAAGTATAACGGGAAAAGAAATATTTAAACGCTTTTTTATTTGAAGCAATAACTCACTAACTGAAGAACTTTTAGAAAAATAGCTAGAAGGGTTGCTTTCTTTCGCTTCTTTAAAATCTTTATTTTCTCCTACTTCTTCAACAAAAATTCCAGGGAACCTTTCTTCTAAAGTTTCTTTCGATATATTCTCCAAAAGCACTTCCCATACTTTTAGGGCTTGATTCCACCTAGCATTTCCAAGAGCTTTAATATCTTCCTTTGCTTCAAAAGTCCCACTTCCCCAAAAAGTAATAAGCTTATTTTCTAAATCTATCTTAGCATTTAGTTTGGGCATCTTTTTTTAGTTTTTCTTTTTAGGTTTTACCTTTCTACGACCTCGTCCCCCAGTATAACTTTTTTTAACTACATCTGATATATTATGTTTAGTCCCCTTATCATCTAATTCATCAGATATAGAAGAAATGGGCATAGTCTCACTTATAAAGACATGAAGTTTTGCTAAAGCCTTACTCTTTACCCTAGACATATGACATCTATTGTATCCTAAATCCTTAGCTATCTCCTTAAGAGGCTCATCTTCTATGTAGTGTCTCTGGATAACCATTTTCTCTAAATCATCTAATTTTTTTAACGCAGCATTACAAATGGAACTTACTTGATTTTCTTGTGCTATCATTTCTGGAGTTTTATTATCTACACCTAGATAAAGAGAAAGATTAGTATCTTTAGAATCCTCTGTTTTTTTCCTAACTACGCTATCAACAGAAGTTGGAATGTGCATTTTTATTTTGCTTTGATTAACTAATCTTGTAATTTCTCTTAATAACATCCCCCTTAAGTGGTAGAAAAAAAATGTTTTAAAAGCGACCCCTCTCGATGGGTCAAAACGAGTAGCCGCTTCAACTAAAGCCATCCCAACTATGCTAGTTACTTCATCTGGAGACATTCTCACTTGCCAACCTTTTAAAAATCCCCAAGCAAGTTTATTCCCATGAACTTGATGCTCCGTTACAATTAAGTCCATCTCCTCTTTACTTAGACGTTTGGCGTTAGAGTCATCTAATCTCTCAACACCTAACATCCCAGCTAATTCGGCTTTTTCGCTTTCTTCTTTTTTAGAAATTTTTTTTCCCCCCATCACTCAAACCTTAAAACATCCCCTGTAAATATACCAAACTTTTCTATACTACCACCAGGTAACTCTAAGATAAAAGAATCTTTTAAAAATTTTCTACTAAAAGCCCAAGGTCTAACACTAATAGCATCTAGTACTACTCCCTCAGTCGAAAATGAGACAATATCAACCGCCTCTTCATAAAAAAAAGTAATAATCCTACCTTTTCCCCTCCACCATATTCTAGCTTGACCCTCTTTTAATTTATTTCCAAAAACTAAAAACGTCTTAATCCTTTTTATAAAATTATTTATAACAAATACCGTATTAGCTATTTTTATTCCTTCTGATTGGAGTAAAATAAAAGTATTTTTAAAATCATCTATAGTATAATTTACTATCTTCTCTTTCGATTTTCCCATCATCGGATTTTTTATTATTGGAAAACTTTCTTCTAAGCTCTCTAAAAATTCATCTATACTTTTAAAATTATCAGAACTTGGAGTAAGCCCTTTTAAAATAACATTTCTTAGTTTTTTAGGAACTCCAGAAATTAAAGAAGAAGAAAACAATTGAGAATCTTTAGGCTCCCAAGGGTCTATATTCCTTTTTTTTATTATCGTTTCTAAAGGCACTCCTATAATCATTTCATAAAAGACAGAAGCGAGTGAATAAATATCAAGCATATTACATTCATACATACTAGTAGATTTAGAACATCCAGAAATAATTTCTTTTCTAACTAAACCTTTAGGGGCCAGAGGAGAATATCCTGCAACACACAACAAACTCCCCTTAAGAATTAGTGAACTAGAATCAATATTTCCATGAGTTACGCCACAATCGTGAATTTCTTTAAAACTTTTTAAAATTTCAATCATTAAAGAAACTGCTTGAGCTACTTCTAACCCAGATTTTTGTTCTTCTAGAAGCTCTTTTAAAGAAATCCCTTTTATATATTCCATAGCTATATAAAAAAAACCCTTATCTTCCCCTACTTCCACTATGGGACATAGAAACAAATTAGAAGGCTCTTTAAGTCTTTTTATATGAGAAAGATAGTCTGGATATAAACTATTTTTTTTACATATAGATAAAGGAAATAATTTGATTAATAACTCCAAGCCATCTAAAGACGAATCTTTACAAAGACAAATCTTACGTTCCTTGTTCTGCGAAAGAATCTTAGAAATTTTAAATCTATTATTGATAATTATTTTATCTATATCATCTTCCATTATAACTAATGCTCTTTTTCCCTAAACCTCTAAAGAAGGAGAAGAAAAGGTATCATTTAACAAAAAGTTGCCTGAGGATTTATCGTATTTAAATATTTCATTTAAAACAACTTCTCCATCAATAACCTCCCCTATTTCAGAAATAGAAGAAACTTTTCTACTCCCATCATCTAATTTAGAAACCTGAATAACTATATCAAACGCCCCACTAATTTGCTCCCTAGCAGAAGACGCTAATAAGTTCCCATCTAAAGATAACAACATATTCTCTAATTTTTTAATCATATCGGTAGCACTATTTGCTACCATAGTTATCATAGAGCCATCGTGGCCTGCGTTCATTATCTCCAAAACGTCCATAAAAGCACTCTTTTTAAGGTCACCCACAATCACCCTGTCTGGCCTCATGCTTAAAGCTATCTTTATAAGAGAGTTAATATCGACCCCATTTAGCCCTCTTTTATCGGGTAGTTTTACTTCCAAACTTACTGAGTTTTTAAGTTTTAAATCTAATTCTGAAGCTTCTTCTATAGTAATAACTCTTTGTTTTTTAGGGATAAAAGAACAAAGTGCATTTAAAAGAGTAGTTTTTCCAGTATCTATTGCTCCAGAAACTATAATGTTAAGACGTTCCTTTACTATTAACTCCAAAAAATCTGCAATATTAGAAGTTATAGTATTGTTATCACAAAGCTCTTTTATGCTAATGCTTTTTTTAACCTGTTTTCTAACATAAAGGGTAGTTCCTCCTAAAGAAACAGTACTTAAAGCTGCACTAATTTTAGTAGAGTCTTCTCTTCTTAAGTCTATAATAGGGTTATCTATATCAAAACTAACCCCTGTTTCCATAATAAGCCTTTCTATTGCTAAAATTAAAGCATCTTCCCCACTAAAACATTTATTTATCGGTTGATTTCGTCCACCTATTTCCGCGTATATAGTGTCTACATTATTCACATATATTGAAGAACAAGAAGGGTCCTTTAATAATTCAGTTATAGGACCATACGCTATTGCCTCTTTTAAACAATCATTTATAACGGTTTTAGTTAAAAACTCTGGATTTAAATCTTTTATAACTAACTCTACAATACTTCTTGCTTTTCGCTCAAAATCCTTATCTTCAAGAGTTTCTATTCTTTTTTTGCGAAGTTCCAAACGACTTACAATTTGTTCATGAGCTTCTATCATCAACATTCTTGTCTTTTCATCTAAATAAGATGATTTAAAAGAAACATTAACCTTAGGTTTTTTGTTTTTTAATAGTTTTACAGTAATAGAATAATTAACAATACTAACAAAATCCCCTTCTCTTAAAGGAGTCTCTACCTTAGGTAATAACTTAACTCCATTAAGTAAGGTGCCATTAGAGCTATTGCAATCGATAATAAACAATCCATACTCTCCGGACTTTTCACGTTTTGCTTTAATTTTAATATGTAATCCAGAAACACTATTATCAGGTATACTAATATCGTTATCAGAATTACGCCCTACTTTTAGCTCTAACTTTGAAAAATCCTTTACTAGTAGAATTTCTGGCTCCCCTTCGGTAGCTTTTTGAACTTTAACTTGAAGAAAAACATCCATATAACAAAAAGACTCCTTCTTGGTGTTTTTATTAATATCCCTTTTTTTTACCCAAATGATAATATCCCACTTAACTTATTAAGGGAAATATATACGAGATTAAGATGAATTTATTTATCTTAAAATTCAAAATAAACTCATCTTTATGAAATTTTCTAAAAGAAAAATATCAAAATAATGCGATAATCTATGTGGCTAACAAAGGTAAAAGTCCTATTTGATAAGAATCCAATGGTTTTTTACTACTTAAAACCACCTCTAATGGAGTAGAAATCAATTTCCCCCCAACTTTTCCAACCATTACAGAAGATTTCCCCTCTAAATATGCATCAACCGCATATCCCCCAAGTTCAGTTGCTAAAACCCTGTCCATAGCAGTAGGACTTCCACCTCTTTGCATATGCCCTAAAACAACCGCCCTAAAGTCTTTATTCGTTCTTTTATTTAACTTATTAGCGACCTCAATCGCTCCCCCCTCTTCTTCTCCTTCCGCAACTATTAGTATACAACTTTTTTTCCCCTTAGCCGCACTTTCTGCTAAGTCTGCAACCACATCGTCCAATTTAGAACTAGTTTCAGGAATCAAAACTTCCTCTGCTCCCCCACCTATTCCGACTTGAACCGCATTAAATCCACAACGCCTACCCATTACTTCCACCAAAAAAATTCTCTCATGAGCATCCGCAGTGTCCCTTATCTTATCTATTGCCTCTAAAGCTGTATTTACCGCAGTATCACACCCTATTGTATAATCAGAGCCATATAAATCATTATCTATTGTTCCAGGAACCCCTATAACTTTTCCTTCCCAAATCTCACTTAATGCTTTTGCTCCAGTTAAAGACCCGTCTCCTCCAATAACGATAAGAGCATCTATTTTAAGTTCCGATAGATTCTCTACTACCTGTTTTCTCACTTCTTCTTTTCTAAACTCCTTACACCTTGAAGTCCTGAGAATAGTTCCACCTCTTTGTATAATGTTGGAAACAGATCTTGGACCCATATAAATGTAGTCCTTTTCAATAAGTCCCTTATACCCCCTTAAAATGCCTAAGACCTCAAGCCCTTTAGCGTTTGCAACTCTAACAACCGAACGCACACAAGCATTCATCCCGGGAGCATCCCCTCCACTTGTTAAAACCCCAATTCTTTTCATTCTCTTCCCTTTAGCCCTTTTATTATAAATTTATTTTCTCAAATACTACCTTTTCTTCCAACATTTTTGAAAAGAAGGACCTGTACTAATTGGTTTATCTTCTGGAATATTTACTTGAACATGCAAGGGAGCTTTAAACTCTATTCCAAGCAAAATCGCTTCTCCTGCTGATAAAATAGGGAGCACACTCATTGTCGCCTGGTCCGCTTGACCGGCTGCTCTTTCTATAACATAACGGTCTCCATCGTTAATCACTCTATGCACCAAGAAACTTCCCATCTGACTCAATACACCTTCTGGAATGTCTCTTGGTCTTTGGGTGGCAAGACAGATGGTTAATCCATATTTTCTACCTTCTTTAGCTATTAAAGCAAACGCATCTAATGGATAATCGCTTTTCTTTTCACTTAAAGCTTCATTTAAAAATTGGTGCCCCTCATCCACAAACACAATTAAAGGCTGATGCATAAAACGCCCATCTCTAGCTCCCTCTAACAAATAACGTCCTACAGCATTAGCAACTATCTCCCTCGTATTGTAAGCAAAGGATAAATACTGCAAAGAGATTCTAAGGACTTTTTGAGTTGGATCTCTTAAAAATTCTTCTAACTCCCCTAACAAAGAAGGTCTCTGCCCGGGGTTAAAAATACATTCTAATTCTTTTGACCCAATAATTTGGGATATCCTATTAATTAATGGGACCACTCTAGCCTGTTCCATCCCATTATAATCTCCCCAGATAAAAGGCTCTAAGTCACTTCTACTTGGAAAAACACATTCGTTATTTATCTGAGCAGTTAGTTTAGAAATATCAAAATCACAATATGGATCCTCTATACTGTTATAGTAATACTCATATGCTTCCTCAAATTGTTGTTTTGATTTATTGGCTTTAAAAACCAACCCATCTATTCCAACACTTGGGTCTAATCTAAGAAGTTTTAAAGTCTTCATCGCTTGCCTTAATTTAGGCCCTTGAGTCTCCCCACTTGGAGTAAAAATTGAGAATAAATCAGTCTCCTTTAAATCATAATAAGGTAGTGATACCTCAATAGCATCACTTGAAAAGGTAGAAGATGGTGTTAAATCTTCTCCTAAATAAATACTTTTGACTCCCTCTTTTAAAGAAGCGTATTCCCCTGAAGGATCTAATAAAACAGCTTTACAGTTATGTTTTGTGCACTCTTGGATGATTGAAGCGAGGCTCCAACTCTTTCCGCTTCCAGTCGTCCCCAATACCGTACAGTGACGTCCAAAAAACATCTCAGGAGTTACTGATACTTGTTTTTTATTAGACTTAACAAGAGAACAAAAATTAAGTAAAACGTCTAAATCAGAATCACTAGTGTCAACAGGATTTAACACTTTCTCAATTAACTCTTCAGTCGCTAAAAAGACATAAGCCCCCATACTAGGAACTCTTAACACCCCAGTTGAAATATTTCTTGTTTTTAAATTTATGCTTGAAGAAGGGATAAGAACGCCAACTGTTACAGTAATATCCTTTCCTTCTGGATCTTTTATAGTCTTGGTATCTAAGTTTGTAATACGCCCAAATATACCCACATCATCAGATTGGACAATTACGTAATCGTCAACAGAAACTTTAGCCTCTGTATCATAAACAACGACCTCAAAAACAGCCAAAGAGACAGCTTGAAGACGCCCAATAAATCTTTCTTTAACAAAAACGTTCTTAGAACTTAGCACATTATCTACCATAGGAATAAAATCGCTCAAATATAAAACATATGAAATTAATAAACTACCTTTTCTCTAAAGGTTCCCTTTCTTCCCACCTACTTTACGACAAATCAATAAAAAAACTCAAATATAAACTTAATTACTTTATTGATTTCCCCTTCTAGGTTTTTAATATCTCATTATGTGATATAGAAAAATGAAGATAAGTGCTTTTTAAGGGATAAAGAGAATTTTTGATATGAAAATATTGATGCTAGGATGGGAATACCCCCCTCATATTGCTGGAGGTTTGGGAATTGCGTGCCAAGGGCTAACTCGTGCCCTAGCCCATTTAGGAATTGATATAACTTTTGTAATTCCAAAACTTTATGGAGATGAATACGCTCCTCACATGACTCTTAAAGATCCTTACGGAGCTTTAATGTTAAGAAAACTCTCCCTAACCCCAAATATAAAAAAAATATCCGTTCCAACTTTTCTAAATCCGTATTGGAGCGAAGAATCCTTTAAAGACTACATTAACTCCATGAACAAAAAAAATAAATCTCCTTCAAAAAAACAAATGATAAGAGATATGTTCCCTCATTTAACAAATGAAGAATTTGATACTTTAGTAAAAAAGATAAAACGTTCAAAATTTGAAAATGAGGCTCATTATGGGAAAAATATCTTTGAGCAAGTCGCAAACTTTACAGAGCAAGTCGTCTCTATTATGCAAAATGAAAAATGCGATTTAATCCATGCTCATGATTGGATGACTTATCCCGCAGGAGTTACTTTATCAACTGTTATGAAAAAACCTCTTATTTCCCATATCCATAGTCTGGAATATGATAGAACTGGAGTTAATGTAAATCCAAAGATTCATTCCATCGAGGGACTAGGATTAAATTCAGCAGATGCTGTAATTTCAGTAAGTCATTATACGAAATCAATAGTAAACAATCAGCATTCAGTCCCATTAAAGAAAATTCATGTAGTTCATAATGGAATTGATAGGAAAAAGACTAAGGTAATACAAAAAAAATCTAAATATAAAAGACAGGGAAGAGTTGTTCTTTTTTTGGGCAGAGTAACTTATCAAAAGGGCCCTGAATACTTACTACAAGCGGCATCAAAGGTTATTCCTTATATACCAGATGCTTTATTTGTTATGGCCGGAACTGGAGATATGCTCCCTAGAATAAAAAATTTAGCTAAAGAACTTGGAATAGAGAAAAATTTTAGTTTTCCAGGATTTGTAAGAGGAGATAAGCTGGAAGAAATCCTTAGTGTCGCTGATTTATATATAATGCCCTCTGTTTCTGAACCTTTTGGTTTATCTGCCCTAGAAGCTATAGACTTTAATACTCCAGCCATTATTTCTAAGCAGTCTGGAGTTGGAGAAGTTTTAAAAAGCTCTTTAAAGTTTGATTTTTGGGATGTTGATCGTTTGGCCGACTTTATTATAAATGGCCTTTTGTATAAAGAACTTAGAGAAGACCTTATTAATGGGGCCAAAAAAGAGTTAAAAAAGATAAATTGGAATATCTCCGCTTTAAAAACTTTAGAGATATATAAACACGTATTATCTACTAGTAATTAAATCTAGAATAAGGGAATATATAAAAAAGAGCTATGGCTAGTATTTGTTTTTATTTTCAAGTGCATCAACCCTATAGATTAAAGAATTTTAGATATCTGAATCTTCCTTCTGATTTTAATTATTTTGATGAAGGGATAAATAAAGAAGTCATTAAAAAAGTATCAAAAAAATGCTATCTTCCCACAAATAAACTTTTACTTAACTTAATAAAACACCATAACTCTAAATTTAGGGTATCATTTTCTATTACGGGAGTAGTACTAGAACAATTACAACGCTATGCTCCAGAGGTAATAGAGAGCTTTGTAGAGCTTAGTAATACGGGATGCGTTGAGTTTTTATCAGAAACTTACTACCATTCCCTATCCTCTCTCTATAATGAAGAAGAATTTTATAAACAAATTGAAAGACACTCCTTATTACTAGACACTATTTTTAATTTTAAGCCATCTGTCTTTAGAAATACAGAGCTTATCTATGATGATAGAATAGCAAAAATGATTTCTAAGTTAGGATTTAAAGGAATAATAACAGAAGGAAGCGATAAATTTTTAAAAGGAAAATCTCCAAATTGGGTTTATAACATCCCCAAAACAAATACAAAGCTATTACTTAAAAATTACCACTTGTCAGATGATATAGCTTTTAGGTTTTCAAATACATCATGGGCAGAATATCCTTTAACTCCAAGTAAATTTGCATATTTTCTAGGTTCTTCAAGCTCAAATGATCAAGTAGTAAACTTATTTATGGATTATGAAACTTTTGGAGAACACCAGTGGAAAGATACTGGCATTTTTGATTTTCTAAGAGAATTTCCTTCCGTTATTTTAAACGACCTAAGATGGAGTTTTAAGACCCCAACTGAAGTAATAGATACTAATTCTTCCCTTTGTGAGCTGTCCGTTAAAAATACCTGTTCATGGGCAGATAAGGATAGGGATTTATCTGCGTGGCAAGGAAACAAAATGCAAAAATTAGCACTAGATAAAATTTATAATATGGCTTCTAGAGTTAAAGAAATAAATAACCCTTTTATAACTTCTATTTGGAGGAAACTTCAAATTTCAGACCACTTCTACTATATGAGCACAAAAACCTCAGAAGACCAAGAAGTGCACTCCTATTTTAGCCACTTTGATTCTCCCTACGACGCATTTATTAATTATATGAATGTTCTTAAAGCCTTTAGTGAGAAAATTAATTTTAATTTAAATAACTAGATAAAAAAATAAAAATATTACCCTCTTAAAACTTCTCTAATCTTACTACTAAGAGATCCCACAGTAAAAGGCTTTTTAATAAAAGAAAAATCATTTTTAGATATCTCTTCATCCTCTAATACATCATCACGTCCCACCATAAAAAGAACTTTCATATTTGAAAACTTTTTCTTTAATTCTTCATATAACGTTAAATTACTTACGCCATCTACTAATATATTAGTTAATAAAATATCTGGAGTATTACTCCCTAAATAACTTTCATCTAAGGCCTCTTTTTCCGACCTCAAACTTACTACTCTATACCCATATTGCTTTAAAATCTCACAGGCTACATCTCTAACTAATTTATCACTTTCTACAATAAGAACGATTTCTCCTCTTGAATATCCTATAGGTTCATTATGAGTCTCTATTTCTTCATCGCTTTGACCAAAAAAAGAAGGGAAATAAACATAAAAACTAGAACCTTCTCCAATTTTACTCTTAACCCTAACAGAACCTCCATGTTGCCCTACCACTCCTTTTACAGCAGCTAAGCCAAGTCCAGTCCCTTTCCCAATTTCTCTAGTTGTAAAAAATGGTTCAAATATTTTATCTTGATATTCTTTAGAAATTCCACTTCCTGTATCTTTTATTGTTAAAAGGACATACTCTCCAGGTTTTAGTTCTGGGAAATTAATCCTATCCTCTTCTAAGATTTTAGAATGCTTAGTCTCTATATATAAGTCTCCTCCCTCTGGCATAGAATATTTAGCATTTATTACCATGTTAAAAATTACTTGCTCTATCTGAGAAGAATCTCCCTTAATATTACAACCTGCTCTATCAAGAGATATATGCAACTTAATCTTTTCTTCTTTACTTGGAGTTAAAAGAATTTCTATATCTCTAATCAATTGATTTATATCAAAAACCTTAACTCTAAGAACCTGTCTTCGCCCGACAGCCATAAGTTGCATTATTAATTTCTTTGCTTTAGAGGCAGCAACAGAAATAGCTTCTAATTCATTTCGCCCTGTCTCTCCTTTTTTCATATCTAAAAGTAACATATCGCTATATCCGATAATAGGAGAAAGCATATTGTTTAAGTCATGAGCGATCCCTCCGGCTAGCCTCCCTATCCCTTCTAATCTTTTAACTTCTCTAAGACCAGCTTCCAGTCTTTTTTTATCTTCTTCTGCTTTTATATTATCAGTTATATCTAAATGAGTTCCCGATGCTATTTTGGGGTTTGATGCTAAATCATACTCAACTACCTGACCTCTTGATAAAATAAATCTCCACTCATTCTCTAAAACTCTCATTCTATAAACACACTGAGAAGTCTCTAGGACTCCTTTTTCTTTTATTGCAAAAAGTTTTTTTACATTATGAAGATCTTCTATATGAACCCTTTCAAAAAATTTATCTAAAGGGACCCACATATCAGACCCCAATAGCCCCATTTTTTCTCTCCATCTAAAATCACAATAAATGTGATTTCTCTCTATATCTAGCTCCCAAAGACTTAAATTAGAACCTTTTAGTGCGAGATTTAGTCTTTTTTGATTGGCCTTCAAAATCCTTCTGGATCTACGTTGATAGTTTAAATCTGTTAAAAATCTAATTAAGATAAGAAGCAACAAAACTGCCATAACTCCTATTAAAAATAATATTCTCTCTAAAAGTTTAGTTCTTTCCCCCCTTACCTCTTTCTCTTTTTCTTTTATGATTTCTTCAACATCCTCTAAAGAAATTCCACTTCCTATAATCCAATTTAAAGGTCTAAAAACTTTTACATAGGACATTTTCCTATTTAAACTTTTATTATCTATAAAATCCGGCCATAAATAGTAAAAAATTCCTTCCCCTTTAAGTTTCACAGAACGATAATTCTGCAACAAAAAATTATCCCCCATCCCCTCTTTTGTCTCATATGGAATACCTTTTATGGGCCTACCTTCTAAGTAGGGAAATTGTGGATGCATAACCATTTTATCCTTAGACCCACTAAAACCTATAACCCATACATACCCATCTGCTAAACCAGTAGATAAAGCTCTAAGTAATAAAATTATTTCCCTAGATACTTCTTCATTTAAGTCTTTAAGAATAACTGAAACCCCTAGCCTGATTCCTTTTACTTCTTTTGTATAGACTAAGACTGGAATTCTACCATTAAATTCCCCTTTGAAGGGAAAATCTATCCACAATAAAATAAAATCTTTTTTCTTTGGATGACAAAGTAAATTTGCCTTTACTATTTTATCCCTCAAAAAAGAACTAGTAATATCTTCCTCTATTAATCTTTTTGAATTTATAATAATATTTGGTTTTAATTCTTCATTATCATCAAAATCACATCTCCAGCTAAAATCGGGAGAAAACGGAGGATTCGCATCTAAAAAAAGAGTCTTTATTTCTTTTTCCCAAAAAAAAGAAGATTCAAAATTTGTTTTCTTAACTATTTCATCAAAATTAGGCTCTAAAAAACTTTGATAAACTATTTTAAGTTTTGAAACATTAATCCTATTATTATAATGGCTGTTTATTAAGGAATGAAGAGAACGTATTCTATTTTTTAAAAGATGTTTTGAACTAGAAATTTCCTTTTTTCTAACATTTTTATACCGCTCATTCGCATTTTCTTGAACAGTAACATAAATTGTCCAAGAAAAAATTAAAGCTACAAAGGCAAATAAAGCAATAGCTAAAATCAATAATTTAGCATTCAGCTTTAAACTATTACCCATCTCATCTCACTTATATGATTAAAATACTATTTTTTGACTTTAGTCCAATTCAATCTTCAAAAATAAACTAAAAACCCTATAACACAAATTAAAATTAGTATAAAAAATCAAAAAAATAAATTTTAATTTTTTATCAAAATATTAAAATTCTCTATTGATATAGATGAATCCTAATGTAAGAATACAGCCCGCTATTAATTAACAAGTATTTAAATAATAAATTACAACTAACAAAAAAGGAAAATGCACATTTATCACTCTATCTGGAATACTGAAGGTGAACTCCTTTTATGGGGTGAAGATATAAATCTTTTAAAATCTTTAAAAAAGCCAATACTCCCTAATAAAAATTCTTATTTTAATAAACACCCATTTTCTTGTGATG
>PDWI01009701.1_pt1 | contig 12861 bp, 13 predicted proteins | sample 1430891 | NCBI WGS metagenome assembly PDWI01 (sample SAMN01162508, study PRJNA174530) | Oral metagenome, whole genome shotgun sequencing project. | biome: Marine environment; feature: Marine mammal; material: Swab sample of the gingival sulcus; isolation source: swab sample of gingival sulcus... | reverse complement strand
CTTAAAAGACCGCAGTAATGCTTATGGTGAGTGCTGGCCAGCCATCAATACCATTGCAAGGGAGACGTCTTTATCGAGGAGCACTGTCAAGCGCGCGCTGGCAGACCTTGATAAATGCGGTTTCATTCGGGTGAAAAGGATGCATCGAGAAAATGGTGGCTGTACGTCAAACCGTTATTTTTTAGCTGAATAAGACGTGAATTACTAAGTTTCCGCTAGGGGAGAAGTGTATACTTCTCGTGAACCATGGGAATGTTCACGATGAACTGGCATGAAGGGAAAACTTTAAGATATTGTATAGGCAGAGAGGAAGAGATGTTGTAGTTATATTGCTTTTTAGCAAAAAGAAAATTAAAAGACTAAATTGGCCTTCTTGCATAGTTAAGATGTTTAGATTTTAGATTGGTGAGTTTTTTCTAATAATGAAAATGGGTTCAGCCATATGTTTTAATAAAGAGGTATTCGCTTTCGATCCGCTTAACAATCCCGTTTTTGAGAGTTAGCACCATGAATATTTGAGCGTACCAAAAAATTTTATGTCCCTACAAGTTTGATAATATCAGGCTTTTTTGTTGTCAAAAAAACTTGATAAACTTTTTTTGTACATTTGTAAATGATGTGAGACAAAAAAATAAAATAAAAAGTGCCCGTATGTTAGTATTGTTTTTCAATCGGCGATAGCCAACCAAGTACTTGCATCGGAAGCCGATTAGATTTGTAAAGGTAGTGTTTCATCTGTTTAACAAGATCATCATAACTGTAAAAGGATAAGTATCTGTAAAAACGTTCATTGTCGTTTCTATGACTGCGTTCCACCTTGCCGTTATGTCGTGGTGTTCTCGGTCTAATGAGTTGATGTTTAATTCCTAGTCCTTGACATAAACGATCAAAGGGGTGCGCGCGCTTCGTCTCTCTGAAACAAGTAAATTCAAAGCCATTGTCGGTTTGAATGATATCAGGTTGGTAGCCAAAGTGCAGCGAATATGGCGATAGTGCTAAATATGTTAAGTTTCTCTCTACTGATGACGACGGCGTGGTTAATGACAACACAATTAAGGTGATGCTCAATCAAACGACGGCAGAAAAAGCGCGCACTTTCTGGCTATAATCTCATCGTTACGTCTGAAACGGAGATGCCTGCTAAAGACATTTACGCAGCCTACCATAACTTATGGCGCATTGAAGAATCTTTTAAAATCATGAAAAGTCAATTAGACGCCAGACCTGTTTTTCTGCAAAATAAGCAAAGAATCATTGGCCATTTTCTCGTTTGTTATTTAGCTGTTTTACTGACTAGGATACTCCAATTTAAGGTGCTTGATAACATACGCTGTCCAGAGGCGATTATGCAATTTATGAAATCATTCAGGGTGGTTAAGTTCTCTGAAAACAAATATATTAACATCACAAAAAATAGCGCCTTTATTAAGGCGCTTCAGACTGTAGACAAAGTACCTATTCATTAATACAAAAGAATAGGTACTTTTTTCGTGCACAAAAAGGAAACGCTCGCTTCTTGTCGAATATAGTAATAGGAGGCGAAGAAATGATAACAAAAAATAGTGCCACACATAGAGACCAAATGATTATGGTATCCTTAGAAGATTTAGTACCAAAAGATCATCTACTAAGAGCGATAGATGATAGTATAGATTTTGATTTTATATATGACTTAGTATCCGAGTGTTATTCAGAAAACAAAGGTCGTCCAAGTTATGACCCGGTTAAACTTACTAAAATTGTGATGATACAATATCTGTTCGGCATTAAATCAATGCGTCAAACAATAAAAGAACTACAGACGAACGTCACTTATAAATGGTTTGTGGGTATTGGCCTTGATGAAAAGCCCCCTCATTTTTCAACATTTAGTAAGAATTACGCACGTAGATTCAAACATATATTAACAGAAATCATTACACGTGGTTACATAGAAAAAAGTACTATTTTTATTGATGGTACACATGTCAAAGCAAGTGCTAATAAAAACCGCCACACTAAAGTTGAAATACGTCAAATGGCACGCGATTACACCAAAACACTTGAAAAAGAAATCAATGCTGAACGTGCAAAAGAAGGGCTTAAACCATTAAAAAAAAGAAAAAACCGTCTATAAAACAGTGAATAAAAGTCCTGTAGACCCAGATGCAGGTTTGTTTTGGAAGAATGAAAGAGAACGAATGTATTGTTATAATATGAACACGACATGTGATGTGCATGGGTATATTTTGGGTGTAGATGTTGCTTCTGGCAACACACACGATAGTGTTACCTTTGAAAACGTTGCTGATCATGTACTAGAGATGATTGACCAAAATGACGTTTCAGCGATTGTCGTTGATGCGGGTTATGTTGTACCACGTATTGCGTACTATTGCGAAGAAAAAGAGATTACCCCTGTTATCCCTTGCAAGCGACCCATGACTAAAAAAGGTTTTTTTAAGAAATATGAATTTGTTTATGATGCATATTACGATCAATATATTTGCCCAGCATTACACGCATTAAAGTTCAAAACAATCGATAGACAAGGGTATCGTCAGTATCATTCTAATCCAAATGTTTGCCGAAGCTGTCCGCATTTATCGATGTGCACACACAGTCAGAACAAGACCAAAGTAGTGACAAGACATATTTGGACAGCTGCACTAGAGGAAGCAAATCATCAACGCCATGTGCTTAAAAACAAGGCGCTTTATAAAAAGCGCTCACAGACAATTGAGAGATGTTTTGCAGATGCAAAAGAAAAACATGGGATGCGTTATACACAGTATCGGGGACTTGAAAAAGTCACTGAAGAAACGATGCTGCGTTTTGCGTGCATGAATCTTAAGAAAATGGCAAGATGGGAAGAGAAGATAGCGGCTTAGGCTGTTTTTTTATGGCTATTTTCCCTATTTTGTAATAGTACAATAAAAAACAAACGCATTTTCTTAATTTTCAACGATTAAAAACGCGTTTGTCAACAGTCTGTAGCGCCTTTATTAAGGCGCTTAAAGATAAAACTGGCTTACCTATTACCAATTATTACCTCAAAAAATCTGATATTAAAAAAGTGCTAAGCCATAATTTTTAACCGCTTAGCACCATGTTTTTTTATCTGAACTCTCAAAGTCAGGTAATATGATGAAATATTAGAACATATAGACAAAAGTGTAGGTACTAAATTAAATAAAAAATATTTATTGTTGGATGATATAAAAAAATGATATTTGAAACAAAATAAGCCTTTTTTCACTACAAGTTTCGGGAAATTATTAAAACCCTTAAACCTTTGTAATTACTTAGATTAAGGGCCATTTTTGCTGCCAAATTTAATATATCGTATCATAGTTGATAATAAAATGCTATAGTGAATGATTAAAAAAGCAGATTTTTGAAAAAATAATTAGTTGCATTTGATATTTCAATTGTAGGAGTGAATTTAGTAAAATAAGTATGTTGAAAAATATTTGTTTTTTGTCGTGTGCCCAGTACGAGTACAATCTTAAGGGTGAAAGTTCTAAGTCTGTCCTAGTAGAGGGAAAGATATAGCTGAACACTAAGTGTGTCCATCGTGAGGTGGAATCTGAAGGAAGGTGTAGGCAAAACCTTAGTTTGACAAGGTGACCTGTGTATGGTATATTTTTAACATATAAAAAGCAAAAAACGAGGTGTAATTTAATTTACAAAGTTAGAAAATGTATAATTTTGGATTGCTTGATAATAAAATTATTGCTCTAATCGTGTATAGGGTTGTTTTTTGCTTAAAGAGGAAATTAGAAGTAGGAGGGATTTATATAAATTTTATTTTTGACTTGGATGGAACGGTGTTGCGTGATAACTCGGATACCATTGATCCAGAATTAAAGAATATTCTATATCAGTTATCGACAGAGCATAAATTATATTTTGCTACTGGTAGAGATAAATTGGGAGTTATGAATTTTCTAGATTGTAATCCAGATTGGTATAATTTTTTTAAAAAAAAGTTTGTCTATCTTGACGGTGGTGTTACTGTTATAGGAAGAGAAGAAATTTCTGAGAGTTCGATGATTATATCTCAAGTTCCAAAAGGATTTGATTTTGTTCTATTTTATTCAGAGTGTGTTGTTTTTTCGAACAAAACTGCCTTTTATAAGTATAAATTGTTGTTTCCTAACATTGATTTAACCAAATTTTCTGAATATTATAGCATATCACCTGCGGAATTCAAAACTCAAGGTATTTTGAAAATCTTTTTATTTCCCAAAAACAAAGAAGATTATAATGTTCTAAAAGAGTATATCTTGAAATACAAAGATTATACTGTTAAGTTTTATAAGCCCTTTAGAATGATTGTGATAAAAGGAGGTGGAGATAAATATTATGGGGTTAGAAAAATCATTGGTGCGGATGATTATTTTGCATTTGGCGATGGTTTAAATGATGGATTGTTATTTTTAAATTCAGTCTATTCGGTAAATTTAGGTAGAGAAAATGGATTAGATGAAATGTCTAATAAAACAATTATGGTTTTTGAAGATTTTAAAATGGAGCTTAAGAAATGGATAAAGTGAAAGTAGCTATTGCTGGTGTTGGGTGTTGTGCATCTAGTTTGGTACAACTTGTTTACTATTCGAAAGAAAATAGTAAGAATGGTATAATGTTTGATGAAATTGACAAATATAGTCCGTCTGATATTGAATTTTGTTTGGGCTTTGATGTCACTGATGAAAAAATAGGTCTAGATTTATCAGAAGCAATTTTTAGTTATCCTAATGTTGCTGAAAAGCATACGGAGGTTCCTTTCTTAGATGTAGAAATTTTACCAGGGGTGTGTAAAGATGGTTTGCAAGGATATTTATCTGAAAAAGTTACTCTTAGTGATAAGTGTAAAAACGTTGATAAACAGTATGTTGTTGATAAATTAAATGAAAAAGAATGTGATGTTTTGGTTTGTTACCTTCCATCTGGTTCTGCCTTTGATGCAAGATTATATGCTGAAGCGGCTTTAGAAGCTAAGGTAGCATTTGTAAACTGTATTCCGGAATTTATTGCGAGAGATAAAAAACTTCAAGAAGAATTTGAACTTGCTGGAGTACCCTTATTAGGGGATGATATGAGAAGTCATATGGGGGCAACTACCATACATACAGCTTTGATTGAGTTGCTTCAATTACGAGGAATTTCAATTGATAATACTTATCAGTTGAATTTTGGTGGCAATATGGATTTTTACAATCTTTCGGATTCAAGTAGAAATAAAAGTAAACAAAGTTCAAAGAAAAATGCTCTGAATTCTGCTGGAATTGATGCATCAAATGTTACTGCAGGCCCGAATGGATATGTGGATTATTTAAACGATACAAAGATTTGTTATTTAAGAATAGAGGGGACATCAATCTTAGGTAGCCCTATTAATATTGAATTAAGGCTAGATGTTGAAGATAGTCCTAATTCCGCAGGGGTAGTTATTACAGCTGTAAGAATTGCTAAAGTAGCAAAAGAAAAAAGTATTTCTCAACAAAAATTAAACGAAGCTATGGCTTTCTTATTTAAGAGTCCATATATTGGCAAGACAGAATCAGAATCTCTAAAATTAATTCGAGATTTTGTTAATGAGGCAAAGGACTAATTTGTATACTGGGGTAAATTGATGAACAAATTGAAATTTAAAGGTGGATATAAACTTGAATTGGATTATGAAATTGTTGAGCGTAAAGGTATTGGACATCCAGATACACTTTGCGATGCAATAGCAGAAAGATGTTCATTTGAATATTGTAAATACTTTAAAGAAATATTTGGTAGGTATGCCCATCATTGGTTTGATAAAGTTATACTAGTTGGTGGGCGTTCAGATATTAGATATGGTGTTGGAGAGATTATTGAACCATATAAAATATTAATATGTGGAAAATGTGTAAAAAAAGTAGGAAATTACGAAATTCCTTTATATCAAATATTCCAGAGAGCGGTAGATTTTGTCATGGCAAATACATTGACTGGATATGAACCGGATATGCATCGAGTAATTATAGATTATACCGTGGATTCACAAGGTGCTGGTAGAAAGAGTAGTAGATATCAACCAAATAACGTTGAAGAATTAAAGTCATTAAAAATTGGGAAATTTGTTTCCAATGACTGCAATATTTTATCAGCACATTATCCGTTGTCAATTTTGGAAAGAAGTGTTTTAAATTTAGAAAGATATCTAAATTCTGTTGATTTTAAGAAAATAATTCCACAGTGTGGCTGGGATGTGAAAATTACGGGAATAAAAACCAATCATGATTATGAATATGTAGTTAATGTCCCAATTATTGCGAGTATGATTAGTTCTAAAGAGGATTATTCTTATTATGTTGATATTATAAAAGATAAGTGTAAACATCAATTAGAACAAGATTTAAATTTCAAAAATTATAAATTAGTAGTTAATCCTCAAGACACCACTGGAGAACCATATTTAACTTCTTTAGGCTCTGCAGCAGATACTGGAGATGTGGGAGTAGTGGGAAGAGGAAATCGTTCAAATGGGTTGATCACACCAATGAGGAGTATGAGCATAGAAGCTGCTTCTGGAAAAAATCCAATGGATCACACTGGTAAAATTTATACTTTAATATCACAAAAAATTTCTAAAGATATCTATAAAAAAACATCTAAAGCAAATCAGGTGTATGTAACTACATATAAAGAACTTCCATTAGATTTACCACAACAAATAATTATTGAGGTTGAAGGAAAAATTAGTAAAGTAGAAGAAGATTGTATCCAAGAATTAATCTCTATCTATTTTAGTGAAGAGAGCATTCAGAATTTGATAGAGCAATTGGTTAATGAGTACAACTGTTTTTGGTAGTAGAAAGTTTGAAAAAAAGTGAAAGTTAGTTGATATATATTGTTTAGCCTAATTTAGAGCACGTTAAAAATAGGTTTTGTAAATTAGGCTATGTTGAATCCATGTTGCTGCGAAAAGCTGATGGTCTCTTATACAAACATTATATTGTCTGTATTTCTGACTTCGTTTAGACCTTGCAAGGTTGGATGATATCTTTCTTGTTTGAAGACGAGACATGAAAGATAGCTACTAATAACTTACAGCAGATGACAATGTTAGTTATACTTTATAGGAAAAACTACACCTATAAAAATGCGAGTTGGCAGCTGAACTACTCACTTACTCTCTTCACCGTGATTTGTAGTAGTGATAGGTTTTCGCACTTTAATTATAAATCAAAACAAAAAGAGTACAACACCTTTTCATTCAGTGTTGCGGCTTGAGAGAAACGAAAGGAATGAATTATAAAAATGTTTAGAGGAAAAACTATTTTGGTAACTGGTGGTATTGAAGGAATTGGAGAAGCAGTTGTTACAGAAATAATCGCTGAAGGAGGAAATGTTGTTATTTTTGATAATCAGTCAATTTCTTTAAATGTTAAATTTGCTTCTAATCCCAAAATTAAGTTCTATAGGATTGATTTGAGTGATAGCAAATCATTGGAAGAACTTTGTAACAGTTTACTAAACGAAAGAATTAATATTGATGGAATCGTTAATAATGTCGGCTTATTCAACGGTAATGGTTTAGATAGTTCCATTGCCGAATGGGAGGAGAGTCTCCGAGTTAATATACTGTCAGCTTTTATAATATCTAGGACGTTTTCAAAATGTAAGGTGCTTAAATCAATTGTTAACGTTGCATCAATTTCTGGAATGATAGCACAAAAGAATTATTTGATATATAACACTATGAAGTCAGCGGTAATCAATATGACTAGATGTATAGCTTTAGAATTAGGAAGTAGGAATATTCGTTGTAATTCGGTTTCCCCAGGAACCGTATGGACAAATAAAAATAAATATTACATTTCTTTGTCTCACGGTATTGATAGAGCACAGGCAGATTTTCATCCGGAATTTGGAGGAGGGACAATATTAAAAAGAGTTGCCAACCCATCCGAAATTGCTAAGCCAATTGTTTTTTTATTATCATGTAATTCATCTTATATTACTGGCGAAAATCTAGTCATTGATGGAGGGAGAATGTCAATTTGATCTTAAATCTTTCCGTTAATGATTTTAATGTATTTTTGCTGGTGTCAGATGAAAGTTATGATTATTTTTGTAAAGAGCTTTCACATTTTTTTGAGATAACAATCTCTTTAGAAAATATAAAAAGTAATCAGAAGTCGTGGATAATTGTAACTGAAAAAGAATGGTTACAACGTTGTAATAGCTTTAATGGTGAGTTTGAAATTGTATTTGAGGAAGCTCGTGCCAATGAACCTATTAGAAAATGTGCGGTTAATATAGAATCAAAAGTAATAGTTATTGAGGAACCAAGTGAAGATATTTGGAGGCATCACATTGCGATTAGATTAGTCCGAGATATGTATCGGATTCACATTATTCAAAATAAAGGGGTTCCATTGCATGGCGGGATGATCGAACAGAATGGAATTGGTATAGCGGTTTTAGGAAGAAAAAAATCTGGTAAAACAACAACATTGTTATCAATGATGAATAGCAATGTGAATTTCATAGCCAATGATGATTTAATAGTTTCTTATGGACACAACATTAAAGGACATGGTTCAACGAGATCTATAAGCATTAGAAAGGATACACTGCCCTATATTTGGAACAAATATTTTGAATGCATTGCTAGTAATCCTCTAAACGAAACGGAATTAAAGAAAGAGTACATATTTTTAAAGCCAACGGAGTTGTTTAATAATAATGTAAAGTTAGAAGCAAATGTTCATCTTTTCGTATTTCCTAGCTTCAATTCTGAAATTAAAAGCGCAAGAATATGTGCACTGAGTAAAAAACAGCTACTTTTGGAACTTGAAAATAATATTGAGGACACAAGGTACTCATATTTTCCTAATGTATTGAATCTCATGTTTCATTATAATGACCTTAGTGATATATACTCTGATATTTTAAAGAGAATTGTTAATTCTAATAAAGCAAAAGGAATTAAGGTTGAGCAAAATATAGAATCAATGATAAATTTTGAATTTTTGTTATTAGAAGGAATTATATGAGAAAACATTATTATCTGATTGGTCCTCCTGGCTCTGGAAAAACAACGGAATCTACTTTGTTTATCCAAAATAATACATCTTTTAAGCTTATTGAATTAGATAACATTGTGTGGCAAAAAGGATGGGAAAAGAAAAAACAGAGTATTATTGAAAGTGAGATTTTAGAGCTAATTAAAAGTAAAGAAAAAATAATATTTGAAGGATGTTACCCAGAGCTATTAGAATTTTTTGAGAATCAAGGTTGTACCATTTTATTTTTGGATACTAAATTATTTATATGTATCCAAAGAGTAACATCCAGAAGTCTTTATAGAATTTTGAATAATGTTCAAATATTTGGGAATGAAGAAAGTGTTTCACGCTTTTTTCTTCCAGAAGGGATTTTGTTTTATACAATTAAAACATACTTTTTCTTAAGAAAAAGCATGAAATTGCAAAAGAAAAAAGGTGATTTACAATGGAAACTTTGGAAAAATTTTTGTATCAAACATTATCATTGAAAGACCGTGAATTTAATTTTAAAGTTGAAAAAAATTTACGAAATATCGAAAAAAACAAAAATGAATTTCTAATTCTGTTGAAGCCAGAAATTTTATATCCTAACGTTTCGTGGGAATCAGAAAAACAAATACTTAAAAAAATTTTTGAATTATTAGAGATAAACAATGTTTTAGTCATATCTGTGGCTGTATTTGATGGTGTTTATGCAATTAAGAATAGGATTTTTAGACGACATTATTCGCAAGTACATCGAGGAGCAAAAGGCGAAAATTTGCTATATGATAAACGTTTTGCAAATGAAAATGGATTAGTCCCGGCTTATTCTTTTTTAAATGATAGTGCAGATTATGATGCAGTGAGACTTGAAGAAGAATCACATAAAAAAGGCTCGCGAAAAATAGGTAATGGTACATATATATATGATTTTATTTATGATAACAGAAATATTTCAGTTATTAATGCTTTTCATCCTCATCAAATCATTCATTTTGAAAAGGGTGAAAATATGTTTATTGTATTTTATTGTCAATCAGAAACTAATTATAGCGAGTTGGCTGATAAATTTATTGGTTTTTTTAAACCTTCTGAAGCTGTTAAAGGTAGTCTAAGAAGTTTTTTTTGGGAAAAGAAAGAGACTCTAAGTCTTGATATTTCAACATTGAAAAACGGGGTTCATTTATCACCATCTACACTAGAATTTTTAAAAAATATGTCTTTATATTTTGAAAAAACCAAATTTTACGACACATTTTGTGGCAGAGAATTGGATAAATTAGATATACCAAAGGAATTTATAGAAAAGTTGTATGAAAATCCATATTCAAATATTTATGAACAGTATGTTTTTGACATTACAGAAGGAAAAAACATTAAGATACTACTTAATATTTTAAAAGGATTATATGAGAAAGAATATTTTACCGACAAATGATGATGGTATTGAATCTAGTTGTACTAGATTACTATCCAAATATTTAAAAACTTTATTACAATGTGTTTGAATTTATACCTAAAAATAATAAATCTGGCTTAAGTGGATTTCTAAGTGAAGGACAAATTAGCATTGATGAAATCTCTATGGATAAATATATTTTAAGTGGAACCCCAGTAGAGTGCGTTATTTTCGGAATGGAATTAATGCTGCAAAATTTTTCCATAACCCCAGAAGTAATAATTAACGGTCCGAACAATGGTTTGAACTATGGAAAAACATCGTTTTACAGTGGAACATTTATGGCAGCTAATGAAGGATTTCAATCGTCTGTTAATAGTATCAGTATATCACTTGAAGGAAATTTCAGTGTTTATTTTTTAAAGAGTTGTCAGGTTTAATCTTTGAGATTGAAAACGAAAGCAAAATAGCTGGTTTACTCAATATAAATATAAACAAAACGGATAACAACGATTCTTCAATTAGTGTAATAAAAAGAGGAAGAAATAGTAGAACAGGATTTTTCCTTATTTGAATTTGGTAAAGTTGATTCGCAGCTTAAATTTTTTAAAAAGAGAATAGATGATTCTGATAAAGTATCATTTATTTCAATTGCTTATTATTTTGATTCAAATTCTGAAGTCAAAGAGAAAAAACTAATACGTTTAGTTAAAAATTATGTTAGGAGAAATAAGTTTGATTTTATTTAGTCAAATTATAAAACAGTTCAAAATTGAAAGAAGGTATAAGATTGCTCTCATTTCTGGAATTGTGACTCAAATCTTTTTTGCAATTTTTAAAAATTATATTTTAATTGCATTTGTTGGTAGTAACGAGCAGTCATCGCCAATGAGTGAATTACAAACTACGTCGTATATTTGGTTAACACAAATACTGTTTTGTATTGTTCCCTGGACAGTTAACAGGTCTGATTTTGATAGCATTAGAAAAGGTACTGTGGCACTGGACCTCATAAAACCAACGAGTATTTTTAATCTTATTTTTTCAAAAACAGTATCTAGGAAATTAGTTGAAATGGTATCACGTGGAGTACCAATTTTTTTGCTGTCCTTAATGATATCTCTTACTTTTCCTAATAGTGGATTACAGTTAGCGTTACCTAATATAGCTAATTTTTTGCTTTTTATTGTTGCAGTTTTTCTTGCAGTTCAACTAAGTGCACTTATAACAACCTGCATATATTGTTTAGCTTTTTATTTTACCTCTATTACAAACTTTGTAAGTACGATAGGATCCGTTGCATATATACTTTCTGGAATGGTTATTCCATTACGTTTTTTTCCAAAGGCTGTCTTAGATATTTTGAATGTTCAACCGTTTAGATATATTGTTGACTTGCCTGCTCAGATATTTAACGGTTTATATGATATTAAAGATTCTTTTTTTGGTATCTTAGTGCAAATCATGTGGATAATTATCTTCTATCTAATCAATTACATAGTTTATAGAGATATTGAAGGAAAAATTGAGATTAATGGAGGGTAGTTAGTAAATATGAAATATCTTACAATTATTAAGTTGATTTTTAAAGCATATTTTCAGTATAAAGTAGATTTTTTCGTTGGAATTGGCAATCAAATTCTTGTCATTTTTTTTGAACTTTTGGGAATGATTTCGTTGTTTAATATTTTTGGGACATTAAATGATTGGTCCATTTCAGAAACATTTTTAATTTATGGGATTGTAAATTTTTCATTTTCTTTTGCAGAGGTTTTTTATAGAGGGTTTGAGTCAAGTATGGAAAGATTAATCCGAAGTGGGGAATATGATAGGTATTTATTACGACCATATTCAACGATTTTACAAATTTCAGCTTTCAATTTTCAGCCTATCAGGTTTGGAAGATTAACAGTTGCATCATTTGTTCTAGTTTTTGGAATAGTAGTAAATATTTCTTTTAATAATTGGTACTTATTAGTTTTCTATATTCCTTTTGTTGTTTTATGTGGATGCTTTTTGTATTCTGGAATATATTTATTTATTGGTTCTTTAACTTTTTTATTTAACCAATTTATGGAGTTTACGAGCATTTTTGTTCAAGGAAGTGTTTCAATGATGCAATATCCTAAGGACTCATTTCCAAAACTTATTCAAAACTTTTTTACGTTTATTTTACCTGTATCATTAATATCTTATTACCCTGTAATTTTTGCGTTACAAAAATCTTATGTGGGGAATTTGTTTTTAAGTGCAATTAGCCCTATTGTAGGGATAATATTTTATTTTATATCAGTTGTCTTATTTAAATATTTGGAACAAAAATACTCGTCTTCGGGAAGTTAGAGAGGTAAGTTTGAAACAAAAGGGATTAAGAAGTAAATAAGTGCACAACAAAAAGAGCACAAGAGAATTGTACAATAAAAAGATTATATGGTGATAAAAGTTAAA
>PDWI01008054.1_pt1 | contig 12861 bp, 12 predicted proteins | sample 1430891 | NCBI WGS metagenome assembly PDWI01 (sample SAMN01162508, study PRJNA174530) | Oral metagenome, whole genome shotgun sequencing project. | biome: Marine environment; feature: Marine mammal; material: Swab sample of the gingival sulcus; isolation source: swab sample of gingival sulcus... | reverse complement strand
ACACTTTTTATTTCCCATAAATAAAAATTAGTAGATAAAGCTACTTATCTACTAATCTTTCTTCCTATTTTAACCACCCCTTTTTTGTAATTATCCCAATTATTCTCTTTTTGTTGTGATAATTTATTATACAACTTTGAAAATCATTCCAATTTTCAGGTTTGAATACTGCGTATTGCAAATATTCTCCTGATTTCATTGTTACAAATAAGGTGCGATATTCGCCTTTACCTGCTTCTGTTACTTCTTTATCTAGCAACAGAGACATATATTGTATCTCTGTAATAGATATAGCATAACCCTCTTTTTGTTCTTTTAAATCAGCTTGGGTTATTTGAGCTGATACACTGGTTGCCAAACCCAGTAAAAATATGGCAAAAATAAATTTTTTCATATGGCTTTAGATTTTTAGTTATACATTTTTTTATACAAATGGGTAGCCATTTCCCCAAATGTAATATTTATAATAGTAAAAAAATAATATATATCAAGTGTTTTTTATATAAATAAACACAAAGTGATGCATTGATATATCTATTTACTTATGTCTTGCATAATCTCTTCATATGAAAAATGAAAAACCGTGATTATTGTAGCTCATAGATTACAAACGGTTAAAGAAGCAGATGAAATTATTGTCTTGCAAGAGGGACAGATTATTGAAAGAGGAACCCACACCAGTTTGAAAAAGAAAAAGTGAGTGTATAAACAGATGCTAGATTTACAGACGAGTTTTTAGGAAGAAATATTTATATAGTATTTTTTTATATTGTATTTGTATGAGGAGAAAAGTGCTTGATTTTCTTGTTGTGAATACTATACTTAGGTGTTAATTTGTGTGTGTTATAATTTTTTTTTATTTTGTGAAATGGGGATTGATGACAGAACAATTACAGAACGATACTATTATTGAAAATTCTGGAAATGATATGGTAGGTAATCAGCAGTATGATGCTTCGCATATTAAGGTTTTGGAATGATTAGAGCCAGTGAGACAGAGACCTGGTATGTATATTGGTTCTACAGATATTAGAGGATTACATCATATGATTCAGGAAATTGTGGATAATGGTGTTGATGAAGCGTTGGCTGGGCATTGTAAAAATATTACTACCGTGTTGCATGAAGATAACTCTGTAACGGTGTATGATGATGGAAGAGGTATTCCTGTAGACAAGCATCCTAAAACTGGAAAATCTGCTCTAGAAACGGTGTTTACTGTGTTGCATGCAGGAGGAAAATTTGATAAATCAGTATATAAAGTTTCTGGAGGATTGCATGGAGTTGGTGCATCTGTCGTAAATGCATTGTCTGAGTGGTTAGAAGTGACTGTACACAAGCATGGAAAAATACATTTTCAGAGATATGAAAAAGGAGTTCCTCAATGAGATTTAGAAGTTATTGGAGAAACTACTCGTCAAGGAACAACTGTTAGATTTAAACCTGATGCGAGTATTTTTGAAACGGTTGAATTTATTTCTAGTACTGAACTTTCTAGACTCAAGCAATCAGCGTATCTAACTCCTTGAGTGACGTTTACTCTTGTCAATGAAAAAACTAACGAGAGACAGAGATTTTATTTTGAAGGAGGAATTAATACCTGGTTGAATAACCTTGTGTGAGAACAAAATAAACTGTCTATTCAGCATAGTTTACTCCAAGAGGGGAAAGACTGTCTTGTAGAGTTATCATTTCAATTTGTTGCGACGTCTACAGATTATGTTATGTCGTTTGTGAACAATATTCCGACCAAAGATGGAGGAACCCATGTATTAGGGTTTAAGTCTGCGGTATTGAGAGTTATCAATGAAATAGCGAAAGAAAAAGGAAAAATAGATAAAAAAATAGGAGAGTTCCAATATTCTGATGTGATGGAGGGGTTGTATGCGATCTTGAATGTAAAGATTCCAGAACCACAATTTGAGGGACAGACCAAAGGAAGATTAGGTAATTCTTATGTGAGAAAACAAGTTGAGACGATTGTGTATGATTATCTTGATAAGTATTTCAGAGACCATGAGGAAGAATTTGATGAGGTTTTTGAAAAGATTAATCTCTCTGCTAGAGCGAGACTTGCAGCAAAATTTGCAAAGGAGACGGTTTTGAGAAAAAATGTATTAGCTGGAGGAATCTTACCTGGAAAATTATCAGACTGTGCGAGAAAAGGAATGAATGGAACTGAATTATACATCGTGGAGGGAGATTCTGCGGGTGGAAGTGCTAAGCAGGGAAGAGATAGTGATTTTCAGGCAATCTTGCCATTGAAAGGAAAAATCTTGAATACTGAACAGGCTTCTATTCAAAAAATTATTGCTAACAATGAAGTGAAAAATTTGATTACTGCTATAGGTACTGGGATCAAGGATAGTTTTGATTCAGAAAATTTAAGATATGAGAGGATTATCATCATGACAGATGCTGACGTAGATGGTGCCCATATTAGAACGCTATTGCTGACTTTCTTTTTTAGATATATGAGACCGTTGATTGAGAATGGTAACTTATTTGCTGCATGTCCTCCTATTTACAAATTTTCTCAAGGGAAAAAAGAAGAGTATATCTATAATGAAGATGCAACTCCTGCGGCATATGGATTTGATCCAGAGAAGACTTCTATCCAGAGATATAAAGGTCTTGGAGAAATGAATCCGGAACAATTGTGGACGACAACTATGGATCCAACGAATAGAAGACTCAATCAGGTGAGTATTGATGATGCAGAAGAAGCAGATAGATTGTTTAGGATGTTGATGGGAGAAGATGTTCAGGCGAGAAAACATTTTATCCTTTCTCATGCAAAGACAGTAAAAGATCTTGATGTTTAGTTTCTTTTCTTCTTCTTTCTTTTTGTTCTCTTTTTTTGTGATAGCTATTAGTATGTATTATTATTTTTTTAGACACTTTAGTTAGAAAACAATATTTTTTATGTTTATTTTGATACTCAAAGCATTTATTATAGGGTTTGCTATGGCGGTACCTACTGGACCAGTGGGAGTTTTGTCTATAAATGCAACGTTGGAAAGAAGTCAAAAATCATGACTATTGTTAGGTATTGGTTCAGTTTTTGGTGATATGTTTTATAGTATTTTAGTAGTGAGTAGTATGGGAGGATTGATTGAGTTTTTTGATGCTCACCAAGTACCTTTGAAGATTGTTTCGTTTTTTTTGGTTGCCTGACTAGGAATAAAAATTATGAGACAAAAAATTGAACAGAAGAAATACTATAGTCTCTGAAGTAATTTGAAAGACTGGTTTACAGGTTTTGTTTTGACGATTACTAATCCTAGTGTCATTCTCAGTTTTTTATTTGCATTTTCTTTAGCGCATATTATATTAGATGATCTTTCTTGGGATCAGAAATCTTTTGTTGTATTATGAGTGATGTGATGAGCATTTACATGGTGGATAACACTTACAAGTATTGTTCGTGTATTTTGTAAAAAAATGACACCGAGATTATTGAAATTAATCAATACTGTTTCCGGTGCCATATTAGTTATCCTTGCATTAGGAATTTTGATTTCCCTTGTAGGTACTTCATGAATAGCATTATTCAGGTAGCATTGGGATATTTGTTCTGCTTTCTTGTCTCTTTTTTTCTGCCTTTTTTATATAGCGGTCAAATTGTTTTATATATAGGTTTATTTTATCTGTGTTGATTTCTCATTCTTGTTGTACCTCTTCAATGAGTGTTGTAGATTTATTTACGAGATAATTTCCATATTTTTTCATAATATTCCCAGCTTTTTCATTCCCTTGTTGGATCATTACTTCTCCTTCTTCTATGATATATTTCCCTTCTTGGTGGTAGCTTTCTAAATTTCTTAGTGTTTCTTTTTGAAATTGATTTTCTCCTTCAATAAGGCTTTCAATATCTTGGTAAGGTCTGAGTTCAGCTTCTTCTGTTTCATTTTCTTTTTTATCTTGTGAGTTTTCTTCTTCTTTATTTTCTTCCTCTTTTTTATCTTCGTTTTTTTGTTTCTCTTGGTCCTTTGTATTTTCCTCTTGTTGTGTATTGTCTATTGTTATGTTTGTTCCTGTATTTCGTGTGTTTTCTTCTGTAGTTGTATCTTCATCTTCTGTTTCGATGATTGTAGTATCTTGAGAAGGGGTTGTACTATCTTCGATATTTTCTATTTCTTTGTTGTTATCTCCTGTAAAATTAGAATTTGTATCTTCAGTGTTTATATCTAAAACAGTATTTCAAGTAATATTTGCATGTGTATTTCAGGTTATGCTATCTTGCATAGTATGTTCATTAACAGTATCATTACTATCTTCATTAACATCTTCATCAACATCTTCATCAATATTTTTGTTACTCTCTTCTTCAATATCTTGCATTATATTTTCTATCGTGTGTTCTGTTTCTTTTGTTTCTTCTTCTGTACTGTTTTCTATTGTGTTTTCAATAGTGTCTTCTGCAGTGTTTTCTGCAGTATCTTCTACTGCTATATCTGGAGTGTAGTTATTTTCTCCACTGAGAATTTCTGCACTTCAGTGTGTTTTGTTGGTATCCATTTGTTCGTTCTGGAAAACACTGAGGAGACTTTTTACTTCTTCAGGATACATCGTATTAAATACAAAAGCTGAAGTTCCTACTAATGCAATAAATCCTACCATACTTAGTACCACTTTCCAAGTACCTCCACTTTTTTTCTTTTGTAGATTTTGTCTTGTTGGTTGTACTTGTGTTTGTATTGCCTGTTTTTGTGTTGTTTGAGGTTGTGTTGTAATTTTAGGCATATCTAGAGAAATATTTTCCAGTTGTACTTGTGTAGTTTGTGATGGTTTTTGTATGGTATTTAATGTTGCATTATTATTTACAGTGTTTATCTTTTTTTCTTCTGTGATTTCTGGTTGTTTTTGTATTTGTGGTGTTCCTGTTACTTTCTGTACTGCTTGTGTAGGTTGTACGGGTTGTACTTGTTTTTGTATTTTTTGGTTTTGTACAGGCTGTGTAGCTTGTACAGGTTGTGTAGCTTGTTGTGTAGCAGTTGTTGTTCTTTGATTTGAAATTTGTGGAGTAGGAGTATCTTGTTTACTCTTTTTTTGTATTTCTTCTGTTTTATTTGTTGGTGTTTTGTCACTTGTTGCAGTATTAAAAGTATTAATCATAGCATCTATATTTATTCCTTGTGTTGAATTTTTGCTTTCTGTTATCGTTTTGTTTTGTGATACTTCCGTTTGATTATTAGAAATTTTGGTGTTTGTATTCTCAGCATGTGTTTCAGTGTTTGTGATTTTTTTTATTTCTGGTTGTGGTGTTTTTATAGGATCTTTTTTAGTATCTTTTTTAGTATCTACAGGGGGGGGAGTAGGTATATCAGCAAAAAGATCATCTGATAAAATTGTATTTTTATTTTCTAGCTGTTTTTCTTGTTTTTCAGAAATTTTTGTTTGCGTAGTCTGTTGTAGAGGAGTTGTCGAAGGAGTCGGTGGGGTGGTTGTTTTTGATGTTGTCTCAAAATTACTGAAACTAAATGTTTCATTTTGTGTTGGTTTTTCTAGTGTAATGTCCTGTTTCACCTCGTTTGTTTTTCCCTGTTCTTGAAATGGGGATTGACCCTGATTTTGACTTCCTTGATTTGTTGTTTGGTTTGTCCCTTGGGTTTGGTTTGCATTTGGATCTGAAAACATTCCTGTTTTTTTAGTGTCTTCCATGATTATTACTACATCAAATAAATTTGTATCATTCACATATTCTTATTATACTTGATATGTATTTTTATGCAAATTTACAAAAATATTTAGAGTATTTCTTACTTCTCTTTTTTTGAAAAGTATTTTTAGTTTTTGTTTTTTAGCTCTCGATCAAGAAAATTAATAATAAATGCTCGAATTCCATATCTTTTTGCATCATAAAAATCTCATGTATATTTATCAAGGACATAATTTGGTGCGTAAGGGATTACAATTCATTTAAGTTTTTTTCCACCATTATATAATGCACTATGATTGATGACTGATTCTAAATCTATTGTTGTATAATCTAGATTTACTTTGATTTTCCCTTGATATCTCTGATATTTATTTCTAGAAAAATTGATAAAATCTTCTACTGTTTGGATAAATACTTTTTCATGCATTGTCCCTGTTCCATAGTCTTTGTGTACAATTTGGAAAGGACCATCACCATTATAGGGGAGTTTGTCAAAACTACATGAAGATTCTCTATATCGGGTTGCCATCGTTAATGCTGTTGGAAAATTATAGGCAAAACTGAGATCATCAATCATATCATAGTGATCAAGACATCTTTGAAGTATTGGATCTTTTGTGTTTATTTTTTTCTTATACTTTTTTACAAGTATTTTTTTATTGTCTTTTGCTTTGTCTTGTTTTTTTTGTTTTTGTTCTGTAAAAGATTCATATGTTGTTGTTGTTAATCTTGATAAGAGATAATAGAGTTTTGGATTATTAGTATTTTTTAATTGTTCTTTTAGTGTTTTGAATTGATAAAAAAAGTTTCGTAGATCTTTTGGGGTTTCACTCAGTTCTTCTATTTGCTGTTTGAGTAATGTTATCGTTTTTTCATCTTTTGCTGTCGGAGTGTAGCTAGCAAAGATGCTATTAGTCATTATTAGGGTGGCTATGAGTAGTATGGTTGTAAGTACTTTTTTCATGGTGTGATAGGGTATTTAGAAGTAAATCTACTCCCCCAACCCCCTCTAAACACCGCTTTGCGGTCATGGAATAGAGGGGGCTATACAGTTGGGAGTATCCCTCTCTATTTTAGAGAGGGAGGTCGAGGGAGAGTAACAAAGAGGAGAGGGTAGGTGAGGAGTAATTAGAAGGGAGGGGGTTTGGGGGAGTAATATATATTATAATTACATCCTCTTCAATCTTTCAATAACTTTTTCTTTTCCTAGGATTTTCATTACAGAGAAAAGGTCAGGGGTTCTTCCAGATCAACAAAGTTGTAACCTCAGGAACATTGCGAGTTCTCCAATTTTTCCGATATATCCTCCTTCTTTGAATTCTTTATTATTTCCAGCGAAGCCGTAATTTTTTCCAATAGTTTTGAGTTGATCAAACCATTCTTGGGTCGTCATACTTAGATCAAGTTCTTGTTCATATTCAGTGATGAAATCGTTGATAAATGGAGCGAGATTTTCTTTTGAAAGTGAGCTAGGGATTTTGATCGGGTTTCCCATATAGTCGGTAAAATTATTTTCTTCTGTATTTGAAGTATTTCGCCAGTTGTTATCATGTAAATTTTCCCATTCATCATCAAAGAAAAATACTAATTGGTTATACACATCAAAGAAGCTATAAAATCTTTTTGGATCTTTTTTCGCTTGCCCCGCTGATTGCGGGGTAGACCTTTCTATATCTAGGGCAGACTTTGCATAGTCAGGATTGCTTTCTAATAATTTTTGTAGTTCTGTGTGATAGGTTTTTGCCCAGTGTAAACTGATATCATATAATTCATCGGTAGAAATTCTGCTGAGGTATTCGTTGTTTACGCTTCTCATTTTCACTTCATCGAATAAGGCACCTGATTTGTTCATCTTTTCTAGCTGTAATTCACAGTCAAAACATGATTGTTCTGGGTGTTCTTTTTGCCAGTCTTCAAAACTAGAATCTGCGAGCGTGTAGAGATAATCTAGGATTCCTTGGACAGCATAGCCCTTTTCAAAGAAATATTCTACATTTGCTTGTGGATCTTTACTTTTTGATAATTTTCTTTTTTTTCCTGTTTCTTGGTCAATAGTTAGTAATTGGGCGAGATGACAGTATTTCGGTGCAGGTACCTGACAGGCATTGAAAAGTTGCAAGTGCAAAGGCACAGAAGTCAGCCATTCCTCAGCTCTGATAATATGAGAAACCTGCATCAAGGTATCGTCCACGATATGTGCCATATGGTAGGTTGGCAGTCCGTCTTTTTTGATCAAAACAATATCGTTATAATTATCGATCATATGCACTTTCCCTCTCAAAATATCATCAAAGACGATTTTTTTGTTTACTTCACCGGTGCTTCTAAATCTGATGATATATTTTTTTCCTGTGTTGTTAGTTTCATTTTCTTCTTCTGTGAGTTTTTCTAGGATCTCATCAGGCGTTTTATTTCTGTATAATGAATAGTTTCCGTAGATTCCTGTTGCTACTTTTGCTCTAGTTTGTTGGGTTCTTAGGCTTTCAATTTCTTCTTCGGTCATTCGGCAAGGGTAGGCAAGCCCTCTTGCAATCAAATCTTTTACAAAAATCTGGTAGAATTTTTTTCTCTCAGACTGGGTATAGGGTCCGTAGTTTCCAATATCTTCACCATTTGTTCCCAGTGGACCTTCATCCATTTCGATTCCAAATCTTTTCATTGAGCTGATAAGGGATTCTACTGCTCCTTCGGTTTTTCTTTTTTGGTCGGTGTCTTCTATTCTAAGAATAAAAGTTCCGCCTTGTTGTTTCACGAATTTTTGGGTTGTGAATGCGGTAAATACTCCACCAATATGTAAAAAACCAGTTGGAGAAGGGGCAAATCTCGAACAGATAGGGTTTGCTCTTTTTGGGAATTGTTGCATCAATTCTGATGGGGTCGTAGTAATCTCTGGAAAAATTTTGTTGGCAACATCATTTCGTGAACTCATAGTCTATATTTTTGAATAATAAAAAAATCTCTATTTAATTTCATTTTGTGGTGCTAAGTGTAGTAAAATCTTGTAAAAATGCAATATTATCTTGTCTAAACTAGGATTTTTAAGTTTTAACTTTCACTTGACATTATATATGTATTGATTATAAATATTTTCGTGTGTTATTTTATTCTCAGGAGAATATTTTAGCACACGGTTCTTTAACAAAAATATCATCCACCCCCATAGTGTTTTTTTTGTTTGAGAAATTATAAAACAAGTTATTAATTAAAATTATTTACTATGTCGCGTATTAAACAGATAGTACAGATAAATGATCTTGAAGATATGCATGATCTTCATATTTCTATTTTAGACAAACAATCGAATATGAGGGATTCATATATTGAATTTGTTAATCGTTTAAAAAAAAGTAATACTACGGTATTAGAACGGATTAACAATTTAATAAAAAATGAATCTAATGATTCTGAAACTTCAATCATCGCTTTATCTTTAAGGATATTTCACTATAAAATTGAATTAAAGAAGAAGTTTACCAAAAAACAGTTAGCATTTGTTAAACAATGTCTTGAATTTTATGATTTTGATATTGAAATCAAAGGAGAGATATATTTATCAAATGGATCTTTAATTATGATAGGTAATACAGATCCTCGATTTAAAGAAGATCGATATGCTTATTATACAGGTTTTACACCTGTGCCTGATAATTTATTAAATATTAATTAAGGTAAATGTATTATTTACTTTGTATGGGGGAATTAACTTTTTGTAAACATAGAGCTTACTAAAATTTTAGTGAGTTCTTTTTTTGTTATGTTTAATGCTAAAAGTTTTTTTCCTTGACAAAATGTAATAATTAATTATAAATGCTTTCATAAAAAATGGTTATAGGTCTTTAACAGCTATGATACCACAACACAATAAGGGGATAGGTGTAGTAGTGATTATGTATGCTTCTTCTCTTATTGTGTTGTGTGTGTTAAATTACAGAAATTTATATGCAAAATTTAATTAAAAATCTTGTTATACTAGCTCTAGGAGTTACTATGATGAGTCTGGCAGTATCCTGTCAGCCGGAGGATCTAACTAATGATCCTATTATTAAGAAAAATTCTCAGTCTGCAAAGATTGAAGAATTGAGAGATAAGCCTTTCCCTAGTGAGTACAAACTTCTAGATCAGTGGAAATATCAGTATAGAGATAGTTTATCTGTTTTTACAGGAAATCGATCTATTTCGGATATATCACCGTTGATACTAGAAATTACGAAGTTGGTAGATAATGTTTTCGTTCAAGTGAATGAAAATGGATTCTATCGAGTATTTGCTATAGAGGTAAAAAAGAAGTTTCCTCAATATGATCAGATAATCTGGTCTGGGTATTATAAGGAATGTTTAGATGATGAGGAATTCTCTTTTTTTATCCCATCTTCTTCTCTGATGAATAATTGGTCTGTATTACCTAAAGTCCATTCGGATTTTCAGGGTGAGAAGATCAAATTCTTATTTACTTCTACGTCTGGGAATGCTTTTCAAAGAGAATTATATTTCTCAGGAGAGGAAATAAAAAAACTAAACTTTCCTAACGTTGAGTTCGTTGCCGGTGAGTGGTATACTGAAGAGGGAAACCTCAGAGGTATAATTACTCAAGAAGATATAATACTTGCAATTGCAGGTGTTATGCCAATTCAAATTGGACTATCATCTCTGGTAGATGAATATAAAGGATTGGTTCATATTGATATTGATTCTGATGATCCAGTTCAAAGGGTAGAGTTAAGAATCCGAGAGGGTTCTGGTATTACATATGCCTTTGATTATGTGGGATTGTCTAATATTCGTCAGAAGATACCTAGTTCTTTGGAAAATATTCATAAAATTTATGTGAAGATTTCTCAAATAGAAGATGGACAGATAGTAACTGATTATATTGGGATATTTGAACCTGATGAAGTTTTTGAAGAGATAAATGCCGAAGGATTAGAAGAATATAGTATACATATCAATAATTAAAAAAAATAAACACACGCACAACACAAACACTCCCAATTATGTATTGGGGAAAAAGGGGACTTGCTTTTTTAGTGAGTTCTTTTTTTAATTTTGATTTTGAGTTGAAAAATGTGGAGGTAATAGTATGATAGTTTTTGATTGATATTGTTTTATTATCATGTAGTATTTTCGTTATTTTTTTAGTTTTGTATGGAGTATGTGTAATGTCATTAGCCAATAAATATCGTCCACAGACTTTTGATACGGTCATCGCACAAGAGCATATCACTGATATTCTCAAGGAACAATGTAAACAGCAAGATAAAGCTCATCATAATTATATCTTTTTTGGGTTGAGAGGTACTGGAAAGACAAGTGCTGCAAGGATCTTAGCCAAAGCATTGAATTGTAAACAGTTGGATAATGGGAATCCCTGTAATACTTGTGAAAATTGTACAACGATTGATGAAGGGAAAACTTTGGATTATGTAGAAATTGATGCTGCAAGTCATACGGGGGTAGATAATATTAGAGAAGAAATTTTAGAAAAGGCTATCTATCCACCGAGTACACTAAAGAAAAAAATCTATATTATCGATGAGGTACATATGTTGAGTAAATGAGCTTTTAATGCTCTGCTCAAGACGATAGAAGAACCGAAAGATAATGTATGTTTTATCTTGGCAACGACTGAAATTCATAAGATTCCTGATACTATTTTGTCTCGTTGTCAGGTATTTAATTTCAGAAAAGTAGTTAATGCGTTGATGACTACTCATCTGGAAGGAATCGTACAAAAAGAAGGATTGGATTATGAAAAGAGTGCTTTGGAGTTGATTAGTAAAATCTCTGAATGATCAGTAAGAGATGCTGTGAAATATATCGATCAGATTAGTATTTTAGGAAATCTTAATGAAGAAAATGTAAGTAAATTTCTTGGAATTGCATCAGAATGAGTAATTAAAGATTTCTTAGATCTTATAAAAACAGGAGATGAGGTGAAAGTATTTGAAGAAATTGTACAGATTCAGCATCGTGGAATTGATCTTACTCAGTTTGCAAAGCAGTTGATAATGTATTTAGATGCTCATCTTTTCGAAGATATTGATTTTTCACTTGCATTGTCAGAGGCATTGTCTGAGATTATGAGTAAGATTAGATATTATCCTTATCCTGTTGTGATGTATAAAATTGTATTACATGCATTTATGAAGGGAGAAGATATGAAAAAATCTCCAGCAAAAATTACGACAGCATCTACTAAACAGCTTGTCACAAAAGATACAAAAGAAAAAACAGAAGAATATACTAGAGACGAGAAGGTAGAACAGATAGAAAAACAACAGGGGAGTGAATCTACTGAGCGATCTACTGATACAAATTTGTGGGAAGAATTTTTAGCAAAGGCTGCAGAAGATTCTTTTGGTATTATGTTGAAAAAATATTGTACACTAGATGATAGTAATCCTAATACACTTATTATCACTACGATCAATAAAATGGCAGAAATCAGTCTGAAAAAAGATGAAAATTTACAAAAGATGGCAGGTTATTTTTCTGCTTTGGGACATCATCAGCCAATAGAAATCGTTTTTAAGAAAAAAGAAGATTTTTTGAAAGAAGGGTTGTTGTAGGGAGAAGCAGAACAGAGAGAGAATCTTGTAAAAAAGAGAGAATAAATAATATGAAACAAGCTTTGAAAAATAAAAATAAAAAAAAATCGCAAGGTTTTGAATTTTCAAAATGTTTGCGAGTCTTGTCTTTGTAATAGTTTAGAATGGTGGGTTAGCAGGGATTCGAACCAACTGAGCTACTAACCCAAAAACAAAAATGGGGCGAACGACGGGGATCGAACCCGCGACACGAGGAACCACAACCCTCTGCTCTACCAACTGAGCTACATCCGCCACATCTGTTTGCAAAGATAATTATTTCTTTCTTTTTTTCAAGAGGAATTTTGAGAAAATTTAACTATTACCATATAAAAGATGAAAGTATCTTGAAAGAGAATATACAGAGGAAAGAAAAAGGAAAATAAGCAACCAAAAAAAATAGCGCTTGTACTTTCGTGAGGAGGGGCAAGAGGATTGTCTCATATCTGAGTAATAGAAGAATTCTTAGCACAAGGATATGAAATTAGCTCAGTCGTTGGAACTTCAATGGGTGCTGTTATTGGTTGAATATATGTTTTGGGGAAATTAGATATTTTCAAAGAGTGGTTTTGTTCTCTTACAAGACTCAAAGTGATAAGTTTTTTTGATCTTTCC
>PDWI01007763.1_pt1 | contig 12861 bp, 10 predicted proteins | sample 1430891 | NCBI WGS metagenome assembly PDWI01 (sample SAMN01162508, study PRJNA174530) | Oral metagenome, whole genome shotgun sequencing project. | biome: Marine environment; feature: Marine mammal; material: Swab sample of the gingival sulcus; isolation source: swab sample of gingival sulcus... | reverse complement strand
CGCCCTCCTCGCTCCTACGCCGTGATTCCGCATCCTTCGCGCAGCTCGGTCCGGTAAGCTGATCAGCGCTCTAGCGCTGACCCTCTGACCTCCCGTCGCCGCGCTGGTTTTCGACATCAGAGCGGTTGTCGCTCGTCGGTTCCTTGCCACCGGCAGGTGGCTAGAGCGCCGACCAGCTTACCTCCCGTCGCCTCGCTGGTCTTCGACATCAGAGCGGTTGTCGCTCGTCGGTTGCGTGCGACCAGCAGGCCCTTCTCGCGCCTACGCCGTGATGTCGCATCCTTCGCACAGCTCGGTCTGCTGAGCGGATCAGCGCTCTAGTCGTCGAAGAGCACCTTCGCCAGCTTTGGGTCGAGCTCGCGGAGGTCGGCCCGCTAAGCGGATCAGCGCTCTAGTCGTCGAAGAGCACCTTCGCCAGCTTTGGGTCGAGCTCGCGGAGGTCGGCCCGCGCGTTTTGCAGCTTATGTGGGCTGGAGGGGTAGATCACCTCCTGGCCGACCTGATGCAGATGGTAGTGAGGCTTCTTGAAGAAGGGCTGCACGGTCCAGGTCGAGCGATCGTCGGGGTTGTAGTAGACGCTCGCCACGCGGATCCGTTTGTGGTTGAGGTTGCGCCGTAGCACCTCTTTGAGCCGCATCACGACGTCGTTGACGAGCTTGCCCGCGCGGAACGTGGTGTCGATGATCAACACGTCGTCTTCCTTGTTGATCCGCTCAGAGAGGTAGTTCAGCCCGACGATCGCGCTGCGAAAGCTCGAGCGAGTCGGCTGGGTGTTGATGCTGATGTGGTCGGGGATCACCCCCCCCCCATGCTTTCGTAGCTCGTATTTGTAGACCTCGTGCACCGGGAGCCCCGAGAGCACGCCGCCAGGCCAGAGCGCGATCAGGAAGTCCGGTCGCCAGCTGGCGTCGCGCGCGATCTGCACGCCGAGGCGGATGCTATCTAAGTGCAGCCGCCGCCCGCTGAGATAGTGATAACCGCGCGGGTTGTCGGAGAGCACCGAAGGCTGCGGCGCAGGCCCGTGGAGGATGCGCCAGATCTCCTCGTCCTTCTTGCGCAGCGCTGCGTCGTTGGGATCGTCATCGGCGACCAGATCGGCGAGCTCATGGGGATAGTCGATCCAGACCCGGTCTTCGACCTCATGCAGCACGTAGAGCGGCAGATCCTGATGCTGTGCGCGGCCGGGCTTGCTGTGGACGGTCGCCACGCGGATATCGGTTGGGCAGTTGGCGCGTGCCATGCTCCGCAAGAGCTCGACGATCTTGGCGATGGTGTTGCCTGACTCGTAGACGTCGTCGATGATCAGCAGCCCGTCTTCGGGGCAGACCACCTGCACCAGGTGCTCGAGGTTCTTCACCGTCACCTCGCCCTGCTGACCGATGGCCGTGTAGGAGCCGGTGGCGATGGTGGTGTGGCTCAGCGTCAGGCCGCGGCTACGGAAGAACGCGTCGACACCGAGCCCCACCGGCGTGCCGCCGCGCCAGATCGAGATCGCGTGCTTGGGTCGAAAGCCGTCCTCGTAGACTCGCTTGCCGAGGCGAAAGGCGTCGATGAGGAATTGATCCGGGTCGATGTAGAGCATCTCTGGCATGATGGCGCGCATTCTAGCATCGGTTGGACCCGAGATCGGCCGCATCGGACCGAATCGGCTGTCGTTGAGGTAGCGTTCGCAACGTGAGAGACCTTCCGCAAGCTCCTGACGAGACGACCGCTGCAGCGAGCCGATAGCGATCGTCAGCGGTCATCGCGGGTGGCATACATCAGCCGCATATGCTTGCCGTTGTAGTAGACGATATGCGGCTTGCCTTGGGGCTCGACCACGATCGCCACATGGGTCCGCGAGATCGAGTCGCTGATCACATCGCTCTCGATCACGTCATAGATCCAGGTCTCCTTGCCCGCTACCAGCTGCTGACGCCAATACTCGATCGTCCCCGAGGGCGCCTGGATGGACGGCACGGCGACGACGAGGTGCAAAAGCCCCCACTGGTCGACGTCCATCGCCAGGGCATACTGCGGAGACCGGGCGTCGTGAAGGATCTTCTCAAGGACTCGCTGGTGGGTGACCGCGCCGAGACCGCTCCAGCTCGCGACCCAGAGCTCAGCCTTCGTGTCGCTGACGCCGGCCGTGAAGTAGGCGGCGTGGTTTTCCCTCGGGGTGATCACCAGCGCTGGGCTGTAGCCAGCGAGGCCGTCCAGGGTGTTGTTGTCGAGGGTCGTCTTCCCTGACCAGCCGCTGGTCGGATCCCAGCGCTTGAAGAGCGGCTGCGACCCCAGCCCGGACCCGTAGTGCAGCACGAAGGCCGGATGGCCACCAGCATGACGGTGGGCGGCGAGCTGCCCAGCGCCAGTCACCGTCGTGCTCATCTTCAACAGGTAGCTGGGAGTGCTCCAGGCGCCGCCGGGAGCGCGCCGACTCCAGAGCAGGCGCTTGGCCTTATCCTCATAGACGATCGCATGGAGCTGATCATCATCGGCCTCCACCAAGCGCACCTTCGCGTGCCGGTCGACCTCGGTGCTGACCAGCTCGAAGGGCTCGGGCTTGCCGTGGCCGCTCCAGCGCCTCACGCCGAGCTGCCCACCGAACGCCCCGACCTCGGCATAGGCCAGATGGTAGCCACCCTTCTTCGCCGTGATCAGATCGACGGCGTAGCCATAGTGGTGATACGGAAGCCCAGAGATGAGCTCGACCGAGCTCACCGGGACCTTCTCCGTCGTGCCCGCGGGAAACGAGAGCAGGCGGAGGTGCCCCTCTTCTGCGCTATAGCGGTTGTCGAAGGCCACGCCGAGCTTACCCTCGCTCAGCGCCAGGCTGAGGCCAAAGACGGTCCAGAGCTCTTCGTCGTACTCGCCCTGCGGGAGACCCTCGTCGATCAACACCACGCGCCGTGGGTTGCAGTTGGGATCGCTCTTGATCGCGTTGGCCCAGTAGTCCTTGCCACAGGGGAAGTCGTTGGGGATGCCGCCGAGGTCCGCTTCGAGACCTCTTCCAAGATCCGGAGCGCTGTCCAGCGTTGGCACGTCCGGCGACGCGTCGGCCTGCACCCTGGAGAAGCCGCTGCAAGCGCTGCCCAGCGCCAGCAGAGCCGCGAGTGCGGGGATGGGGAGGGTCTTTGGGGTTCGCATCGCCGCTCATTGTCGCACGAAGACGATGAGGCCGGCTATGGACTCCAGCGCGGACTGCGCTACGCAGCCGACGCGCGACACGACGACTGGGCGGCAGACGTACGGACACAGCCTGAACGCCGCCCCAAACCCGTGAAAACGGTTTTCTGGCTGCTTCTCACGCACGTCTCTGGCCACCCTCCGCTTACATAGCGTCGCGACAGACGCCGCGATGTACTAGAGAGATGAGCATGGACAAGCAGATAGCCCCGCAGGGTCACCCACGGCCCAACACCGAGATCACACCCGCGGCCCTCGAGGCCGCGGTGGAGCGCCTGCTGCCCCGCGTGCAGAAGCCGGCGCGCTACGTTGGCGGTGAGCTCAACGAGATCCGCAAAGACTGGGACGCGACCCCGCTGCGCGTCGCGTTGGCCTTCCCTGACATCTATGACATCGGCATGGCCAACAGCGCGCTGATGCTGCTCTACGAGATCGTCAACAGCCAAGATGAGATGCTCGCCGAGCGGGTCTACCTGCCCTGGGTCGACATGCAGCAAGAGCTGCGCGACGCCGGGCTGCCGCTCTACGCCCTCGAGAGCAAGCGACCGCTGTCCGCCTTCGATCTCATTGGCGTGTCACTGCCCTACGAGACGCTCTACACCAACGCCCTCGCGCTCCTCGAGCTCGGTGGCGTCTCGCTGCGCGCGGCGGAGCGCGGCCGCGATCAGCCCGTGGTGCTCGGCGGCGGCCACGCCACCTTCAACCCGGAGCCGGTCTGGCCCTTCCTCGATGCCTTCGTGATCGGCGAGGGTGAGGAGGCGATCCTCGAGAGCGCGCGCTGCGTCCGGAGCTGGCGCGAAGACCCCAGCGAGCCGCCTCGCGAGGCGCTCTGGCGCGAGCTGGCGACGATCCAGGGGATCTACACGCCGGGGCTCTACCGCGCCGAGCATGGAGATGACGGCCGGCTGATCGCTGTCACGCGCGTGGTCGACAGCGCCCCCCTGACGGTGGTCAAGCGCATCGTGACCCGCCTGCCGCCGCCGATGACCAACTTCATCGTGCCCCATATCGAGACCGTCCACGACCGCGCCACCGTCGAGATCATGCGCGGCTGCACTCGTGGCTGCCGCTTCTGTCACGCCGGGATGGTTACGCGTCCGGTGCGCGAGCGCGGCGTCGACGAGATCGTCGACTCCCTCGAGCAAGCCCTCGACCGCACGGGCTTCTCGGAGGTTGGCCTGCTCTCGCTCTCCTCGTCGGACTACACGCCGGTGCTCGAGCTGGTCAACGCCGTGCGCGAGCGCTTCAAGGGGCAGCAGCTCAACATCTCGCTGCCCTCGCTGCGGATCGAGTCCTTCTCCATCGAGCTGATGGAGGCCCTCTCTGGCGCTGCGCGACGCAGCGGCTTCACCCTCGCCCCGGAGGCGGCCTCGGAGCGGATGCGGGAGCTGATCAACAAGCCGGTCTCGACGCGCCAGGTGCTCGACACCGCGCGCGACGTCTTCGAGCGCGGCTGGCATACGATCAAGCTCTACTTCATGATCGGCCACCCAGCCGAGCAGCTCGAGGACGTCGAGGCGATCGCCGAGCTCTGCCACGGCGTGCTGCAGCAGGGGCGCCAGGCGATCGGCCGACGAGCCAAGGTCAACGTCGGCGTCAGCACCTTTGTCCCCAAGCCCCATACGCCCTTTCAGTGGGCGCCGACGGACACACCGGAGAGCATCGTCGACAAGCAGCGGCTGCTCCGCGGACGCCTCCGTGACCGCGCCTTCAAGCTGAGCTGGACCGACCCGCGGGAGACGATGCTCGAGGCGCGGCTCTCGCGCGGCGACCGGCGGATCGCCGACGTGATCGAGCGAGCCTACCGCCTCGGCGCGCGCTTTGATGCCTGGCAAGAGCACTTCGACGCCGAGCTCTGGGACCAGGCCTTCGCCGACTGTGGGATCGACCCCACGTTCTACACCCATCGCGAGCGCGGCGCTGACGAGCCCCTGCCCTGGGATCATATCGACGTCAGCGTCGATCGGCGCTTTCTGCGACGCGACTACGAGGAGGCGCTCGAGGGTAAGACCAAGGTCGACTGTCGCGAGCGCTGCTACGGCTGCGGCCTGCTGCGGCGCTTCAACACCGAGTGGAAAGCCGACGGCGACGCATGGCAATGCCCACAGCCTGGCGCCAAGAGCGCGACGCGCTGGGGCGAGGCGAAGGAGCTCGTCTCATGACTCAGGCCGCAGAGAAGTATCGCTTCAGGTTGGGCTTCGCGAAAGAGGGACCTCTGCGCTGGATCGGCCACCTCGATCTGCAGACGACGTTCTCCCGCACACTGCGGCGGGCCAAGCTCCCGCTGTGGTTTTCCAAGGGCTACCACCCGCGGCCAAAGCTGGTCTTCGCCTCGGCCTTGCCGCTGGGCTGCAGCTCTGATGCCGAGCTCTGCGATCTCTGGCTGCGCGAAGAGCTCGACGCGGAGGCTGTGCTCACGCGGCTGGTCGCCGCGGCACCTCCGGGCTTGCGCTTCACCTCGGCGGAGCTGATCATCGGGCGGGCGCCAGCCGTGACGACCTTGGTGCAGAGCGCGAGCTATCGCGTGACGCTGCCCCCGGAGCTGGCGGCCGACGCCGACGCCACGGGCCTGCTCGCCCAGCGCCTCGAGGCCCTGCTCAACGCCGAGACGCTGCCGCGCCACCGCCGCGGTAAAGACTACGACCTGCGCCCGTTGATCCTCGCCCTCGAGCTGGTTGAGGAGGAGCAGCTTCTGCTCTGCCAGCTGATGGCCCGTGAAGGGCAGAACGGCCGGATTGAAGAGCTCCTCGACGCCCTTGAGCTCGATCCGGCCGCCTGCAGCAAGGCGCGCACGGCGCTCCACCTCGAGACGTCAACCCCTGCCAAGCAGCCAGACGGTCCTGTCGCAGACGGTCCTGTCGCGGACGGTCCTGTCGCAGACGCGACTGCCGAGTGAGGCTCAAACGCGACCGCCAAGTGAGGCTCAAGCGCCCCTACCGCTGCGTCGCATCAGCGAGATCGCCGACGTGAAGAACTTATCGTGCATATTGGCCACGCCGAGCTCGGAGATCTCGAACTCCACCGAGACGGTCGTGATCCCGCGGGTATGATAGAGGTTGTAGCTCGCGCCGACGACCAGCGCGGGCAGCGAGATCGCCGTGAACTCGAAGGGAGTTCCCTTGAGCAGCTCTTTGTAGCGCCCGGCGACGATGTTGCCGATCTCGCAGATCGCGTCGAGGTCTTCTTCGGTGACCTCGGTGTTCGGCTTCTCTTCGCAGAGCAGCTGCGCCGAGAGGAAGAGCACGGCGCGCTCGGTGAGGTTGAGGGTCAGCTGCCCGTTCTGCTCGCCGTAGAGACTAACCAACACGGAGTAGGGATGGTTCGCCGTGATGAAGCGCGACGCGCCGATGGGCACGGGATCGATCTCGGCCATGCTGAGGCCGCTCTTGGTGCCCTTGATCACGCTGTCGAGCAACGTCTCATCAATCTTCAGACCATACATATGCCTTTCTTCGTCGGCTTTTCGCCTTGCGGTAGCCGAAGGCCGTCTTTTGTCGAGACTGCAACCCCTCGCAGCCGGCAGCGCTGTGCCCGGCGACGGGAGGGGTGTGTCGGGGTGCTCTCAACTCATGTCGTCGGTGGGCTGGTCGAACCTCTTGACCACCGTGACCCGCGTGCCGGGCTCGTTGTAGCTCAGCTCGTCGACGCTCATCCGCGCCAACAGCACCCCGCGCCCGTGATCGGCCAGCAGGTTGCTCGGATCCATGGGATCGGGTAGCGCCCGCCAGTCGAAGCCCTCGCCGTCGTCCTGCACCTCGAAGGTCAGCTGCTCGCGGTCGCGCCGGACCACCACGCCGACGCGACGATCTTGATAGGGCGCCTTCTGCCGCCGGTCTTCCAGCAGCTGCTCGAGACGACCCTCTTCCAGCGCATGGGTCTTCTCTTCGTAGGTCAGCCCGAGGTTGCCGTGCTCGACGGCGTTGAGGATCAGCTCGCGCAGCGCCAAGGAGAGCTCCATCGCCAGCGTCCGATCGATCCCGTTGAAGCAGGTGTCGAGCACCGCGTCGACGAAATTGGGGATCGCGCCACGCTCGTTGTCGAGCTCGTAGACCCAGCAATGCTCGCGCAGCCGCGCCGACGAGGGGAGTCTCGGCGGCTCGTTGCGTACCAGCTGCAGCGCGGCCTGCATCCGAGAGAGCGCCGCGATCAGATCGTCGAAGCGAACGGGCTTCTTGATGAAGTCGATCACGCCAGCGCGCAGCGCCTGGATCGCCGTGGTCTCGTTGCCGTGGCCCGTGATCACGGTCACCGGCGTGGTCGGTGACTCCTGACGGATCTGCGCCACCAGAGACAAGCCATCCACGCGCGGCATGCGCACGTCGGTGATCACCATATCTGGGCGCTCGTCATGGAAGAGCGTCAGCCCTTCGGCGCCGTCGCGCCCCGTGATCACCTCGAACCCCTCGTCGTCGAGCAGCCCTCCGAGCTCCTCGCGCACGAGCGCCTCGTCATCGACCAGCAGAATCTTCGCTTTCGCCATGCACGCTTTCCGACGACTGCGCGACCTGGCGCAGCGAGATGGTGAACGTCGTGCCTCGATTTGGCTCGGACTCTAGCGCGAGTGTCCCGCCGAATCCACGAATCAAGCTGTAGCTGATCGCCAGCCCGAGGCCCGTCCCGCGGCCGACCTCTTTGGTGGTAAAGAAGGGCTGAAACGCTCGGGCCCGCACCTCGTCGCTCATCCCCGGGCCGTTGTCGGCGATCACCAGCTCGACGCGCTCGTCCCCATCGACCCGCGCCTGCACCCGCACCTCGGGGTGCTCCGGTGGTGTCCAATCGGCGCGCCGGGCGCCGTCCTCGAAGGCGTCCCGAGCGTTGACCAGCAGGTTCAGCAGCACCTGCTCGAGCTGCCCGCTGTCGGCGAGCACCGGCGGCAGCTTGGCTGGCAACTCGATGCTCAGGTCGATATCCGCGGCGCGAAGCGGCTCGCGAAGCATCTCCTCCACGTGCGCCACCGGGGGGTCGAGGTCGATCGAGAAGACCTTCGTCTCATCCGAGCGGCGACCAAAGGTGCGCATCTGCTCGATGATCCGACTGGCGCGCTCCACCTGCCCCTGTACGCGCTGAAGCTTCTCCATGATGAAGCGGCTCTCCTCTTCATCGCCGAGGCGGGGGACACGGCGCAGCATGCGGGAGGTGAGCAGACCGATGTTGTTCAGCGGCTGGTTGAGCTCGTGCGCCACACCGGTGGCCATCTCGCCGAGGCTGGCCATCTTCGCCGATTGGATCAACTGCATCTCGTTGAGCTGCAGCTCGGCCTCGAGGCGCTTCTGCTCGCTGATGTCGATGAAGGTCACGAGCTGGCCCGCGCGCTGCCCCGTGCTGTCGAGGATCTCGGAGTGATTGATCGACAGCAGCAGCTCCTCGCCGTGCTTGTTGACGCGAAACTCCTGCCCTGACACGAGCTGCATCAGCGAGCGCAGCGGCAGCTGCTTGGCTTGCTCGGGCTCGCGACAGGAGCGCTCGCTCAGCTCGGTGAGGGTGACCTTGCCGCAGATCTCGGCCTCGGTGTAGCCAAGGATCTGCTCGGCGCCGCGGTTGAAGATCCGCACCACCCCCGCCAGATCGGTGCCGATGATGCCCACCGAGCGCGACGCGTCGAGCAGGTTGTCTCGAAAGGTCAGGTGCTCTTCCGCCTCGAAGCGGGCGGAGATGGCCTTCTGCTCAGCGACGCGACGGCGCTCGATGTCGCGCGCCAGAGCCCCAGTCAGCTTGTCGACCAGCCGCTGAACTGGCGCGAAGAGCACCCAACGCGCGCTGGCGAGCATGATCACGATCGAGAGCACCAACCCCAGCAGCAGCACGCCAGCGCCGATGGTCATGTACTTGAAGTAGCCGAGGTCTTCAGGCGAGCGGCGCACGATCGCGAGCAAGCGGTGCCCGGCCAAGGGGTGAACGAACCACGCCCCGGAGAGCCTGCCGAGCTCGGCGCGAATCGCCACGGTCATCCCGGCCTTGATGCGATTGCCCTCGTAGACCCTCCTCAGCTGCCTGGCGATCTGTGGGTCGGTGGCAAAGACCACCTGGTCACGCTCCCGATGGAGCAGCGCCATCGGTGTGCGGGTCAGCTCTGCGCAGCGCTCGACCACCCGCCGAGGCGTTCGCTCCGACCCTAGCTGAAGCAGGCGCGCGCAGGTGCCGATCACCTGATCTCCGTTATAAGAGAGCGACTCTTTGACCTGGCTCACCGAGTCGCTGATGTCGAAGAGCACTAGCGCCAGCGCGAAGACGGTGTTGATGCTGATCACGACGAAGATGAAGCGCAAGAAGATCGGCTTGGCCCCGGAGGTGGCCGCGCTACGCCCTCGAGAGTCGAGCTCGGGCAACTCAAGCGTCGCCTCGGCCAGCGGCCGCTTGGTCTCACCGCTGGACACGATCCTATGCTGCTCGCCCCTCACGGGCGCGATTGTAACAGAGGTGCAGGCCTGCTAGGTTGCGGCTCCTTCAGGTCTTAGCAAGGAGAGCGAAGAGATGGCACGCCTGTTCACCCGCGAGCTGATCGACGAGAGTATCGAGGTTTGCAACAGCGACCCGGCGCACCTCGAGCGCGCCAAGCTGCTTACAGGCAAGGTGATCCTGCGCGCCCTCGACTGCCCCGGGGGCACCGACGTCAGCGTGACCTACACCTTCGCCGGCGGGAAATGCGAGGGCTACGACTTCGTCGAGGAGCCAGCGCCCGCGCCCCTGCGTGACAAGCCCTTCAAGCCGATGCTCGACGGCCTGGCTCGCATCACGGCCAACTATGGCACCTTCGTCAAGCTCGACAAGGGCGAGATCGAGCCCGCCGCGGCCCTCAACTCCCCCGACTACAAGATCGAGGGCAACATGGTGATGTTGATGCCGCTGATGCAGGCCGTCACCTCCTGGACCGAGAAGGTCCGGGCGGTCCCCAAAGAGTATTGAGAGCCCCCCTACACATGCCTCCCGTCCGGGCTAAATCAAGAGCCCGTCAGCTCCCAGAGCACGCGCTCGGTGAAGCGCGCCCGCAGGTAGAAGCCTCGAGGACCCGTCCGAATGCTCGCGCCATCAGCTCCTGGAGCGTCGGTCTGCACGGCGGCGTTGGCGGCCTTTGGACGCACCTGCAGCGCCTCGCCCATCCGCGCGTCGAGCTGCTCCACACCACCGACGGCGATCCGCCCCACCAGCAGCGTCCAATCCGCCTCGAGGGTCGCGACTTGGGCGGACGTCGGCTCCCAGAGCAGCGCGCGGCCGAGGCGACGAGCCGAGAGCGGCTTGCCAGCCGCGGCGGACTCCACCGGCACCCAGAGCACACGCCGAAGCTTACGCCAGACCCGTGAGTTCTCCCACTCCGCGTCGACGGTCGACGCGAGGTCGATGCTGCAGACATGCGTCGACTCGCGCACTCGCCCCTCGGCGTCGAGGGGGATCGTCTTCAGCTCCACACCGAGCTCGGGAAAGTCGGGCAGGTCGAGGTTGCCGGCGCTGGCGCCGAGGGCTGCCTCGACGAGCTCGCCGGTGGCCCCCTTGGCGCGCCGCGGATCATCGGGGAGCTCGACACCGAGATGGCGAGCCAGCTGGCCGACGCTCACCCCGCAGAGCGCAGCGGCTCGCCGCGTCAGCTCCTCGAGCGCTCTCGGCGCCTCGACTGACACAAGGATTGTCAGGGATTTACCAACCATCGTAACCTAAGAGCACCCCTACCAATTCCGGACCGAGCCGGGTGCTGAGCTGCCGAGCCGATTTCGTAGCCGAAGAAACGAGCCATACTGGTAGTATGGCGAACTCTCTGAGGCCTAGAAAGCGGCCGGCAGTGCTGTGCTAGGCGACAGGAGGAGTTTGTGGGGTGCTCCTAAGGCTCTTGCGTCAGGGATCGCCGCGCTGGGGGGCGGGCGCACCGGCGACGATGTTGTACCACGGTGAACCACGCGAACACATCAATGCTCGAGTCGTTTGGCAGATACGAGCTGATCGAACGCCTCGGCTTCGGTGGCATGGCGGAGGTCTTCCTCGCCCGCACCAACGGGGTCGGCGGCTTCGAGAAGCTGCTGGCGATCAAGCGCCTGCTGCCACATTGCACCGAAGACCAGCAGACGGTCGATCTGCTGGCCGACGAGGCGCACATCACCGTACAGCTCACGCACCCGAACATCGTGCAGGTCTTCGACTTCGGGCAGATCGACGGCTCCTACTTCATCGCGATGGAGTACGTCGATGGGCTCGACCTCAAGACCCTGGTACAGCTCGACGAGGAACGCTCGCGCCCCCTGCCAACGGATGTCGCGTTACATACCGTGATCTCCGTGCTCGAGGGGCTCGACTTCGCCCATAAGCGCCGAGACGATCAGGGCGAAGAGCTGGGCATCATCCACCGCGACGTCAGCCCTCATAACGTGCTGCTCTCGCGCCATGGACACATCAAGCTGACCGACTTCGGCGTGGCCCGCGCGCGGATCTCGAGCCACGTCAGCGTCGTCGGCGACATCCGTGGCAAGTTCAGCTACATGCCGCCGGAGCAGGCCTGCGGCGGGGAGATCGATCACCGCGTCGACATCTTCGCCACCGGGGCGATCCTCTACGAGCTGCTCAGCGGGATTCAGCCCTTCCGCTCGACGAGCACCGGCGAGCAGATGAAGCTGCTCAGCTCGAAGATCCCGCCACCTTCGAGCATCATCTCGACGCTGCCACCAGCTCTCGACACGATCACCCTCTGCTCCTTGGCGACCAACCCCGAGCATCGCTTCGAGACCGCCGGCGAGTTCGCCACAGAGCTGAAGACGCAGCTCGAAATCCTCGGCGGCGAGCGCACCATGGCGCAGCGGAAGCTCGCCGCCTTGGTCGATCAGCGCTTCCAGGAGTGCGTGGAAGAGGAGCGACCGGAGGCCGACGAGCGCTCGCAGATGCGCTCCTTCGCCGAGCTCGCCGGAGGCTTCGAAGAGAGCCTGATCTTCGACAGCGCGAACCCGCCCAAGATGGCCACCGGTGAGATCCCCTCGCTGGCGGAGAAGACCTACGATGACGACTCGCTTCGCAGCCTGCCGTCGGTGGCCTTCTCCGACGCGCTGCTGCAAGAGGCGGCGAAGGCCACCGGCGAGCATCCGGCCTTCGTCGAGGAGCGCAACCGTCCAGACCGTGAAGACCGCACGGCGGTGATGCGCAACCTGCCGCAACAGGACGCAGATGGCCCTGCGATCGCCTACGCGCCCACCGCGCTGCATCTTCCAGCCCAAGGAAATGGGCTCGACCCCGTCGGCAGCGACGTCGATCGGACGCAGGTCCACGCCACCCCCCTCGAGGCGCTCGACCTCGCGCGAGCGGAGATCTCGCGCGAGTTCTTTGAGGCCGAGGCTAAGGCCAATCCAGCGAAGATCGACCACATCCTCGATAACCTCGACCCATACCCGACAGAGCGGCAGCAGCAGGTGCAGCGCCCGTTTTCCGCGCTGCCCCCCCCAGAGCAACTCGACACACCAGCCGAGGTCGACGCCCAGCTGCCTAAAGACCTCGCGCCAGAGCCTATCGACGACCTCCCGAGGGCCCACCTCGACGCCCCCGAGCACCTCCCCCCCGAGGAACTGCAGGTGCAGCGCCACCCCCGCGCGATGGAGATCGGGCGCCCCACAGTGGAGGTCGATCATGGCGGCGACCTTGAGCGCTACAGCACAGAGATCACGCGGCGAGAAACCAACCCCGAGGCGAGCTCACCATCCCTCGGTCGCTACGCCCTGGGCCGCAGCA
>PDWI01007762.1_pt1 | contig 12862 bp, 12 predicted proteins | sample 1430891 | NCBI WGS metagenome assembly PDWI01 (sample SAMN01162508, study PRJNA174530) | Oral metagenome, whole genome shotgun sequencing project. | biome: Marine environment; feature: Marine mammal; material: Swab sample of the gingival sulcus; isolation source: swab sample of gingival sulcus... | reverse complement strand
ATAACCTCCTTTTCTTCTAGAGATTATTATAATTTATGTTGCCAAAACTGTTAACTTTTATTTAGTCATTTTTGGTTAATATTATTTTAGCATTATTAACTATTTCTAAATCAAACTTTTAGTCCGTCATTCAGAGCTTATGAAACACTACAAGTCATTCAAAAATATTAAGACTCCACGCCTTCGGCTCTGAGTGACAATATTTTTGTGATTTGTATAGTGTTTCAAAGCGTGGAATCTTAGACTAAAAGTTTTAATTGAGATTATTATTACATTTTAACGAGACTTAAACACTGCCACTAGGAATTTTGGTATGCTTAGAAGCCTCACAAACCGCTTTGGTTCTTTTACAGCTCTGTAGAGCCATTCTAAGCCAAGTTTTTGGTAAAATTTTGGCGCTCTCTTCACTGTGCCTGCCAGCACATCAAAACTGCCACCTACACCCATTGCAATCTTAGCTGTGAGTCTATCTCTGTATTTTTCCATAAATAGCTCTTGTTTTGGACAGCCAAGGGCAACAAAGAGGATATCTGTTTGAAGGGCGTTGATTTCTTCGATTATTTCTTCTTCATCCTCTTCTTTGAAATATCCATCTCGGTACCCTGATACCGTTAAGGTATCGTATTTTTCTACTAGCTTTTCAGAAGCCATCTTTGCAACCTGTGGTTTTGCACCAAGAAGGTAAATGGACTTTCCCTCCTTGGAAGCAAGATTTATAATGGAATTCATGAGGTCAATTCCAGTGACTCTCTCTTTGAGATCAAGAGAGAGTATCTTAGAAGCATAGATTATGCCAATGCCATCAGCTACTACCAAATTTGCATTGTCTAGTGCATTCTTTAATGATGGATTATTTCTAGCGTTCTCCACTATTTCTGGGTTTGGCGTTACAATTGTATTGCAACTATCCGAGTTTAGAAAGGTCTTTGCTCTATCTGTTGCCTCATTTATATTGACAACGTTAAATTGTACGCCTAGTATTTCTGCTTTTTTCATAGGTTTACTCAGTTATGCTTGCAGTGCCTTTAAGCATAATCCAAATATCAGTCTGCGTTCTTAGACCTCTTCCGTCATTTCTAGGAAATAAGAGAAGGTGGTTTTTGGCGATACTTTGTCCATTTACAATGTTTTTACCAGAAGTAATATCAGGTACGCCATTTCCAGTAGGGTCGATTAGCTTTGCCTTACCAGAACGATGTATGACTTCTGCCCCTTCCGAAAAAATAACTGTTTTGCCAGCGTTTATCTTTACTGCCTTAAAGACCACTGCAGTTCCAGTTGTGTTTGAACCAGAGTTTTCGCTTAATTCAATTTGGCTTATCTTGCTGTTGAACTCATCTTTTAAATAGGAGATTTGCTGATCAAAATAGCTTTTACTTATGAGCGAATCTTCAGAATTTGCAAAAACTGTAATTCCTGTAATGATGGCAAATACAGCGATTGCAATAGTAAATTTTGAAATATTTTTCATTTTATCACCTTTTTATTTACTAGAATCTAGCTGTTTCTCCTAGCACTTCTTCAATTCTAAGTAGTTGATTGTACTTAGCAACTCTGTCAATTCTGCAAGGTGCGCCAGTCTTAATTTGACCTGAATTTACAGCAACAGCCAAATCTGCAATTATTGACTCATCAGTTTCTCCTGAACGGTGAGATATTACTGTAGTGAAACCACTGCTTTTAGCCATTTCAATAGCATCTAATGTCTCAGATAATGTGCCAATTTGATTTAACTTGATTAGGATTGAGTTTGCAGACTTCTCTTTGATTCCTCTTTCAAGTCTTTCTGTATTTGTTACAAATAGGTCGTCTCCAACGATTTGGATTTTAGAACCCATTTTTTCTGTGAATTTTTTGAATCCTTCCCAGTCTTCTTCATCAAAACCGTCTTCGATGGAAACGATAGGGTACTTTTCAACTAAATCACTGTAGTATTCTACCATTTCATCAGATGTTAGTTTTCTTCCTTCGCTCTTTAATTCATATACCTTTTCTTCACTGTTGTAGATTTCAGAAGCAGCAACATCAAGTGCAAGCACAACGTCTTCACCTGCTTTATATCCAGCATTTTCAATAGCTTTGATGATAATCTTTAGGGCGTCTTCATTTGATTTGAGGTTTGGTGCAAATCCACCTTCATCACCAACGCCAGATTGTAAGTTTTCAGCTTTTAGTACTGCCTTTAGGCTGTGGTATACTTCTGCACCTGTTCTTAGCGCTTCTTTAAATGTTTCAGCTGACTTTGGAATGACCATGAACTCTTGGATGTCTACGTTGTTATCAGCATGAGAACCACCATTTAATATGTTCATCATAGGTCTAGGTAGTGTTCTTGCATTGACACCACCAATGTATTGGAATAGAGGTAGTCCTACACTATCAGAAGCAGCTTTTGCTACAGCTAGTGATACACCAAGTATGGCATTTGCACCTAGTTTGCCCTTGTTTTTTGTGCCATCTAGTTCGTTTAGTAATTGGTCAATATATAGTTGGTCTGTTGCATCTAATCCAATGATTTCTTCTGCAATGATGTCATTGACATTATTTACAGCATTTTGAACGCCTTTTCCCAAATATCTGCTCTTGTCTCCATCTCTTAGTTCTACTGCTTCAAATTGGCCTGTAGATGCTCCTGATGGTATTCCAGCTCTTCCAAGTGAGCCATCTTCTAACATTACTTCAACTTCAACTGTTGGGTTTCCCCTAGAGTCAAGTATTTCTCTTGCGTATACATCAATTATAGTCGACATTATGTCCTCCTTTAGTTTATTGATATGTCAATAGTTTTATAAAATCATCTGCTTTTAGTGAAGCGCCTCCTACAAGTGCGCCATCAATGTTTGGCATAGACATTATTTCTTTTATATTTGCAGGTTTTACACTGCCACCATATTGTATTCTTATCTTTTTAGCTGTTTGCTCTGAGTACAATTTGGCGATTTTTTCCCTTATCTTATAGCACATTTCTTCAGCATCTTCTGGTGTAGCAGTCTTTCCTGTGCCAATTGCCCAGACTGGCTCATATGCTATAACTACATCTGCTACCATCTCTTCAGCCATATTTTCAAATGCCTTTTCTACAGAAGTTAGTACCACCTCAAAGTGCTTTCCTGCTTCTCTTTCCTCTAGGTTTTCGCCAACACAGACAATAGGTTTTAATTTTTTCTCAGTAGCCTTTAAGAGTTTTAGATTGACAATTTCATCGGTTTCGCCAAAGTACTTTCTCCTTTCAGAGTGGCCAATGATTACTCTTTCCACACTGATATCATGGAGCATATCAGCGCTGATTTCGCCAGTATAAGCACCACTCTCTTCTTGGTGGAAGTTTTCAGCATAGATAAAAGCACCATGCACTTTCTTGTCTACTGCATAGGTTAGAAGGGTGCTTGGTACAGCCATACCATAGTCTACTTCTACTTTATCAAAGTTCTTTAACGCGTTGTGGAATTCATCAATGAGAGCCTTAGAACCATTCATTTTCCAATTGCCCACAATTAGTGGTTTTCTGCAAACTTCTCTTTCGTCTATAATTGAAATTCCGTCAAGACCTTTTCCTTCTAAGTACTTAAGGCTTGCTCCACCACCAGTTGATATGTGGGTAAACTTCTCCTTGTAGCCAAATTTGATGGCAGCAGCAGCTGAGTCTCCACCACCTATGATTGTAGTCGCATTTTCTAGGTGTGCAATTTTCTCAAGTATGCCAACAGTACCTTTGGCAAAGTTTGAAAACTCAAATACGCCCATAGGACCATTCCAGATGATAGTCTTAGCAGTGTCTATCTTATTGTTGAATAGTTCTAATGTCTTTTCACCAATGTCTAGTCCCATCATATCATCAGGAATTTCGTCAACAGATACTGTTTTGAACTTGGCATCATTAGAAAAATTATCTGCTACAACAGTATCAATAGGTATTAAAAGGTCAGTGTTTTTTTCTTTGGCAAGTGCTATTAGCTTCTTGGCAAAGTCGATTTTATCTTCTTCTACAATTGATTTACCAACAGATTTACCCATTGCCTTTAAGAATGTGAACATCATGCCACCACCTATGATGATGGCATCAGCTTTATCTATGAGATTTTCGATAACAGCTATCTTGTCTGAAACTTTTGCGCCTCCAAGTATTGCAATAAGTGGTCTTTCTGAGTTTTCTATTGAGCCTAAAAACTTGATTTCTTTTTCGATTAGAAAGCCTGAAGCAGTAGGTAGGTATGTTCCTATGCCGTAGTTTGAGGCGTGTTTTCTATGAGCTGTGCCAAATGCGTCATTGACAAATACATCACCTAATGATGCCCAGTACTTGCCAAGCTCCTCTTCATTCTTTGTTTCGCCTTTTTCAAACCTTGTGTTTTCAACTAGGAGCACTTCAGAAGGATTTAGTGATTGGATCATATCCTCTAGCTCAGCACCTCTAGTTTTAGGTGAAAAGAGCACCTTTTTTCCAAGTAACTCTGATAGTCTCTTGGCAACAGGTTTAAGAGATTTAGTCATTTTGTCTTCTTCTGTCTTTACTTTGCCAAGATGGGAGAAAATGACAAGTTTTGCATCTTTTTCTAGGATGAACTTGATAGTAGGGAGTTCTTCTACTATTCTGTTGTCATTGGTTATTTCTAAATTTTCGTCTAGTGGCACGTTAAAATCAGCTCTTAGGAGAACTGTTTTGCCTGCTAAACACATATCTTTTATATTCTTTTTAGCCAAGAGAGTCCTCCTGTTATAGTTTTGCTACTTTTTCTGTGAGTCTAATTAGTTGGCATACATAAGACATTTCGTTGTCGTACCACATGAGTACTTTTGTCAATTTTTTGCCTTCTACTTCAAGGACATTTGTGCTTAGTGCATCAAATATAGAACCATGAGTGTTTCCAACGACATCAGAAGAAACGATTGGGTCTTCAGTATACTGTAGTGTGTCATTAGCTGCTGCTTTCATTGCTGCATTGATTTCTTCTACACTTGCATCTTTCTTTAGTTCAACAACTAAATCAACGATTGAACCAGTAACAGTTGGTACTCTAAGAGCCATGCCATCAAGCTTTCCATTTAAGTTAGGTAATACTTTGCCTACAGCTGCAGCAGCGCCAGTTGATGTAGGTACAATATTTTGTGCAGCAGCTCTGCCTCTTCTTGCATAGATGCCTTTTTTGTGTTTTACATCAGCAAGACCTTGGTCATTAGTGTATGCGTGTACTGTTGTCATGAGTCCTTTTTCAATGCCAAAGTTATCGTCAAGAACTTTTACTACAGGAGCTAGGCAGTTTGTAGTACATGAAGCACCTGAAACTACTAGATCTTCAGCAGTTAAGATTTCGTCGTTGACGCCAAATACAACAGTCTTTAAATCGCCCTTAGCAGGAGCTGATATAACGACTTTTTTTGCGCCAGCTTCTAAGTGCTTAGAAGCCTTTTCTTTATCGTTGAAAGCGCCAGTGCACTCAACAACGATGTCAATGTTTCTGTCTCTCCAAGGTAGGTTTGCAGGGTCTCTTTCGTCAAATATCTCAATATATTTTCCATCGACATATAGTTTTTCATCTTTTACTTCGATGTTGTGACCTTTAAATTCGCCTTGAGCTGAATCGTATTTAAGAAGGTAAGCTAGTGTTTTTGCTGGCTCACTCTTAATTGTTACGTTTACACCTACAAGGTCAAAATTTGGATTAGAGACTAACTCTCTAAAAACAAGTTTTCCAATTCTGCCAAAACCATTAACTACAACTCTTTTTGTCATAATTTCTTCTCCTATAACTAAAATAAACATAAAAACAATAAACAATAAATATATGAGTAGTTCTTTATGTGTTATTATCAGCACAGACACTCTCTTTGTCTCTGTCTTCTAGAACCTTGTCTATTTTTGCAAGACTGAGTTGTCTGATAACTGTTATAACTGGTACTGCTAGAAGCATGCCCAATAGTCCAAATAATTGACCACCAAGGACAATGCTCAGTATGATCCAGAAGGATGATACACCCACTGAATTTCCTATAATTTTAGGACCTATTACATAGCCATCTAGCTGTTGGAGTACAAAAATGAAAATCACAACACCTATGGCTTTAAATGGGTCAATGAGTAGTGTAATTATCACTGCAGGAACAGCTCCTATAAATGGACCAAAGTAAGGTATCATATTTGATACGCCAACAATGACTGAAAACAAGACAGCGTATTTTACTCTGAGTATCAGAAGTCCAAAGAAACAGATAATGCCTATGATGAGAGAGTCTAAAGCTTTTCCTATAATGTAATTGCTAAACACCTCGTCAATAATTTTGAATACATTACATATTTCTTCTGTTCTTTTGTCGCCAAATATTGACCTAGAGAGTCTTGTAAGACCAATGGCAAATTTTTCTTTGTCTCTTAGGAAGTAGATTGAGACAATAAATCCTATCAAGAAGTGCATAAATCCTGACGTGAAGTTAAATACTATCCTGCCAAAGGTCATGATATAGGACTGAATATTGTTACTTAGCTCGTTGATTTCTTTTTTTATTTTGCCGATCGTGAGCTCTTCTATATCAATATTGTATACCTCTGTAAACTCTTTTATGGAATTAATGCTGGCGAGTTTGTCTTCATACCACGAAGTAATTCTCTTGCCATAATAAGAACTTTCATTAATAATATCTGTTATACTTTCAATGAGAGAAGGTATGATGATTAATAGCAGCCCAAGTATAAGGACTAGTGCAACAATATAAGTGAGCACTAGAGCTACTGTTCTTGATAACTTTCTCTTCTCTTCAAACCTCTTTAAAAGTGGATTTAATATGTAAGCTATTGCCACTGCCCATATAAAAGGTACTAATATAGAGAATGTAATAGATACTATGTTTGAAACCAAGCCCTTTTCGTTGATTAATTTATATATGAGAAATGTTAGTATAACAATAGGTAAGTACTTTAAATTTTTTTTAAAGGTTTCTCTCATGGTGGTTTTTCTCCATTAAAACTCGACTATAAGTTTATTTAATTCAGATTCGTAATTTTTCAAAAATTCGTCAATATTCTCCCACTGTACTTTTATTTTTATGATGTCTTTTCCATCTAGGCGTTCTACTTTTGCATCTTTTTCTTCTGCGTCAAGATTTCTGTAGAAGTCAAGCAGGTCAGACTCTCTATGAACCCAGCTGTACATTGAGTTGGCATTGTTTTTCTTGAAGAGTTTAGCGCAAGCTATCAGTAGGGCAGTTTTATTTAGTTCGTAGTTTTCATTGCTGTTTACATACATGATGAGTATTTCACCAATGTTTTCGTTTTCACTTAATCTCTTTAATTTTGGGACAATAACACCATCAATGCTTCCACCTTTTTCCTCAATGACAAAGGCAATTTTATTGTCTCCAATGAATTTTAGCCAAAACTTTTTTCTAGCGTTAAAATCGTAGTACTTTAAAAATTCTTCAGACACTCTGCCCTCATAGAATTTTCTCCATACATCTACATGGACTTTGGCGATATCGTTTGAATCATATATGTTGGCTTTTCTCAATATCATAGTGTCTTTCCCCCTTTTTTATTTCATTTCTTGCTTTAGTACTTCAATGGCTTTTTTAAGTTGATTATCTGTGCTCTCATCTTCTGGGTCAAAATCTTTACTCATCTCTATTTCAATATCTGGTTTAATACCAACTTTGTTGATATAAGCTCCATTAGGTGTAAAGTACTGGGCAATAGTAACCTTCATGCCACCACCAGAGAATATTGGTAGAACACTTTGAACAAGCCCCTTACCATAAGTTGTAGTACCTATAATTTTACCAGACTTGGTATCTTTTACTGCGCCTGTTAGTATCTCTGATGCTGAGGCAGAAGAACCGTTTACTAAGACAACAAAAGGAAGGTCGATTTTTTTTGCGTCAGACTTATAGATGTTTTCTCTACCATGTTTATTTTTAGTTGATACAATTACTTGTTCGCCAAGGAGTTCATCTGATATTTTGATAACCTGATCTAAACTTCCACCAGGGTTACTTCTTATATCTATTATTAGTCCTTTTATATTCTGCTTTTTTAGGTCTGATAAATTTTTTATAAACTCATCATAGACTTTATCATCAAAGGCCGATATTCTGAGGTACCCTATGTCTTTGTTGTCTTCTAAAACACGACTTTTCACAGCTTTTATCACTATCATTTCTCGTACTAGTGTTACATCAAATGGTTCTTCGCCTTCTCTTTTGATGGTGATAGTTACACTGGTTCCAGGTTCACCTTTCATTTTATTAACAGCTTTTTCCATCTCTTTAGCAGTGTATTCTACCCCTTCAACCTTTATGATTTTATCATCTGGTTTTATGCCAGCTCTGTGTGCAGGAGTGTCTTCGAAAGGCGCAACAACCATTATTTCGTTGTTATCTGATGGTGCTATTGTGATACCAAGTCCTCCGTACGTTCCTGTATTGTAGTCCATAAAATTCTTAAATTCTTTTGGATTAAAGTAGACGGAATATGGGTCGTTAAGTGCAGAGAAGATTCCGTCTATCATTCCTTCTTCAAAATTAACTTCTGATGTATCAAGGTAGAAAGAGTCCTCAACGTACTTTTGTATCATTTCAATTTTTCCGTATTTTCTTTGTTTTTCAAGCAGTTTTACGTATTTGTCTTGATTTACTAAGGTCATGTTGTTGAAACTTGCATATCCAGCAACTACAAGTCCTAAATACATGGTTGAAGCTGCTAGAAGTGCAATTATAAATATTGCCATTACCCTAAAGCGTTTAAATGATTTTCTGTCCAATTTTTTTTCTCCTAATCTATGGTATTACGACATAATTTAATGGGTCTACCCTTGTGCCGTTACGTCTAACTTCAAAGTGAAGGTGAGGGCCAGTTGATCTACCTGTCGTTCCTGAAAGAGCAACTCGCTGTCCTCTTTGAACGACTTGACCAGGTTTTACCAGCAGAACGCTGTTGTGCGCATAAGCAGTTTGTATCCCTCCACCATGGTCTATGAGGACGAAGTTTCCATAACTACCCAAGTATTTTGCAAGTTGTACTGTACCTGTCTGGGCTGCGTAAACTGGGTTGCCAGATGGTACCACTACATCTATTGCTCCGTGGTTAGTAGTTGCTCCAGGAGTAGGTGCCCTTCTTGGGCCAAAGAATGATGATATATGATTCCATCTCAAATCAAGAGGCCAACCCATATTTCCACCGACATAGTTCTTTCTCTTTTCCAGTGTTTTGATGTATCTTGTGATTTCTTCTTGTTCTGCTTCAAATAATCTCTTTTCAAGTTTTAAGTTTTCCACATTTTTTTGAAGTTCTTTTTTCAGCACTTCTGCCCTTTCAAGAGCTCTTCCCAGTTGAGCTTTTTCATTGAGCTCTTGCTCCTTTAGGACTTCTAAATCTTCTTTTTCATTTTCTAGAACTTCTTTTGATGTTTCAAGGTTCTTTTTAGACTCTTTTAGCTCAGACAGGAGTTTTTTATCATAGTCTAAGAGACTTTGTATTCTGTCTATTCTAGTCAGCATGTTCATTAGACTATCTGCTTTTAATAGGATTTCCACATAGCCAGTTTCACCAAACATGTACATGGTTCTGAGTCTTTTTTTGAGTTTTTTATTCTGGTTTGATACGTTGAGGTCGGCAATTTCAACTTCTCTCTGTTTGACCTCAATAGATATCATCTTGTCTTCAATTTCTAATTCTGTCTGTCTAATTTGGACGTCAATTTCTTGTATTTCGTTTTGTAATTTGTAGTACTCTCTTTCAGCTGCAGAGAGCTTGCTTTGGCTAGCTATAATTTCTGCACGCTTTTCTTTTATTTTTTGGCTAAATGCATCTCTTTTGTTTTTGCTCTGCTGAATTTCAGAGTCTATTGTTGCTGATGAAAGGATTGTAGCTAAGGCTATGATAAGAGATAGTATTAGAATGTTTTTATTCTTTGTTACATACGCTATCATGATATCACCTACACATTCAGGTGCTTTCTTGTAGAAGCAATAGCACCTAGCATGCCGACACCAGCTCCTAAAATTGCAACAATATATGCGAAATCACCTATTAGGTCTTTGGCAGGAATAGCCTGTAAGAAGGTGACATAGCCAAGGAACTGCTGGCTAAGTTTTAGTACAACATAGTCATAAGTGAAGTAGACGATGGCTGTAGAGACAGTAGCTGACATAATGCCTATGAGGATACCTTCTATTATAAATGGCATTCTGACAAAGAAGTTTTTTGCGCCTACATATTTCATGATGTTGATTTCAACTCTTCTTGAATTTACAGCAATAACAACCGTGTTTGCAATGACAAAGAAAGATAGAATGAGTAGGACTATTATGATAGCAAATCCGATTTGCGCTATTACTTTGCTGATGAGTATGAGTTTGTCTATGACATCTTTGTAGTACTTAATTTTATAGATTCCCTTAAACCCTGATATAATCTCCACTACTGATTTAGTGTAAGATAAGTCTTTTAAGGTGATGACAAAGGAGTTTGGAAGAGGGGATTCTGTGATATCCTCTAGGAGATATGCGTTTTCCTTCCAGTCTTCCTTCCAGTCTTCAAAAGCCTTATCTTTACTGATGTACTTGACTGATGTGACACCAACTATGCTCTTGATTTTATCGTAAGTTTGTTGCATGTATGCATTTTCAAGGTCATCTTCAAGATATACTGTTATCTCTTGGAAGTCCTTTTGACTTTCAATGACAATGCTATTGACGTTTACCACGATGGTAAATACAATGCCAAGTATGGCAAAGGTAAATGACATAATAAATATTGAACCAAGGCTGTTTGTCTTATTCCTCCACAGGTTGACAAATGCCTGTTTTAAATGATAAAAAGGTCTAATTCTCACTGTGATACCCGCCTTTTACGTCGCTTACTATTTTTCCCTTGTTTAGAGTGATTACTCTCTTTTGCATTTTGTCTACAATATCCCTATCATGAGTTGCCATGATGATGGTAGTGCCTCTTCTATTGATGCTTTCAAGTAGCCTCATAATGCCATCTGATGTCTTATGGTCTAGATTTCCAGTTGGCTCATCTGCAATGAGAAGAGGTGGATTGTTTATCATTGCTCTAGCTATTGCCACCCTTTGCTTTTCTCCACCTGATAATTCACTTGGAAAACTCTTCATCTTGTCTTGCATTCCTATTAGACTTAATATTTTAGGAACTTGCTTCTTGATAATTGCATTCTTTTCGCCTAGAATTTCCATGGCATAGGCTACGTTGTCGTAGACTGTTTTATTATCTAATAAGCGGAAGTTTTGAAATACTACGCCCATTTGCCTTCTGATGTATGGGATTCTCCTCTTTGCTGGCTTTGTAATATCTGTTCCATCTAAAAAGATTTCTCCAGCTGAGGGATTTTCCTCCTTTAAAAGCAGTTTTAGCAGAGTTGATTTACCAGCTCCGCTACTTCCTACAATAAAGACGAATTCGCCTCTTTTAATTTCTAAGTTTATGTTTTCAAGGATTTCATTGTCCTTGCCATAAACCTTTTTTACGTCAACAAATTTAATCATGCTTTCTCCTTAACTAAAAGTTATATACTTTTATTATACCACCCTTTGTCAAGTCCTCTATTAAATTAAAACTCTTTTGGTATAAGTCCAATTTTCTTTCTAACTTTCCTGTATATTTTAGTAGAAGCTCTGTCCGCTTTTGTAGCACCTTCTGTGTAGATTTTTTTAAGTGCTTCCTTGTCTTTTAGTAGCTCATTATATTTTTCCATTGGCTTTGAAAACTTATCTACTATGATATTGCCAAGGTCTTCTTTAAATTCACCATAGCCTTTGCCGTTATACATTGCTTCAATTTCTTTGACCTCTTTTCCACTCATTGACGAGTAGATGTTGATTAGGTTTTTGATGGCAGGTCTGTCATCTGCATATGTTATTGTTCCTTCAGAATCAGTGACAGCTCTTTTGATTTTCTTTTTAATGACATTTGGCTCATCAATGATGTAGATGCAACCACTGTCAGTGACTTCAGATTTACTCATTTTTACGCTAGGATTTTGCAAGTCCATGATTCTAGCTCCAGTCTTAGGAATGTAGATTTCAGGAACGACAAAGGTGTCAGAATATTTGTTGTTAAAGCGTTCAGCAATATCTCGTGCAATTTCAACGTGCTGTTTCTGGTCATCACCGACAGGTACAAGATCTGTGCCATAGAGCAGGATGTCAGCTGCCATTAGTACAGGGTAATTAAACAGTCCAGCATTGATGTTTTGACCACCTTTTTGGATTTTGTCCTTGTACTGGGTCATTCGGTTTAACTCGCCCATATAAGTGATACATGAAAGAAGCCAAGCTAGTTCTGAGTGTTTTTCTACATGGGATTGTATGTAGATAGTGCTCTTTTCAGGGTCAATTCCCAGCGCCATGTAGAGGGCAAGCTGTTCCAACGTTCTCTTTCTAAATTCAGCAGGATTTTGTGAAATGGTAAGAGCGTGAAGGTCTACAATACAGTAAATGCAGTTGTAATCTTCTTGCATCTTTTCCCACTCATTAATAGCACCAATATAGTTCCCAAGAGTGAGTTTTCCTGTAGGTTTTATCCCACTAAAAATTGTCTTTTTATCCATTGATAATCCCCTTTATTCGTAACTTGACTTTCACATTTCCAATTACTTATTATATCAAAAAAAATGGTTTTTGTCACGTGTTTTTGGAAGGGGGGTGTAAGGATAATCTTATGGCGTGGATATAAACAAAGATTTTTCCTTAGCGTAAAATAAATGTAGGAAAAAGCATAAAAAAAGTTAGCCTCTTATGTTATGATGTAGGTGTCAAAAAAAACATTCAAACAAAAAGGAGGCTAACCCATGAATATTATACACGAAGTAATGGAAAAAATCACTAAAAATCTTATCGAGAGAAAAGAAGAATT
>PDWI01007760.1_pt1 | contig 12862 bp, 10 predicted proteins | sample 1430891 | NCBI WGS metagenome assembly PDWI01 (sample SAMN01162508, study PRJNA174530) | Oral metagenome, whole genome shotgun sequencing project. | biome: Marine environment; feature: Marine mammal; material: Swab sample of the gingival sulcus; isolation source: swab sample of gingival sulcus... | reverse complement strand
CTTTGATGCCAATGGAGACGGGCAGATTCAGGGTACAGAAATCATAACTGGTTTTGACCAGCTGTCTGCCCACGATGATGACGGCAACGGCTGGATAGACGAAAATGATGAGATTTTTCAAAAGCTGACCATCTGGAACCCGGATATGAAAGATGAAAATGCTTCCGGGATTGACCTTCTTTCTGCGGATGTAGGAGCTATTTACCTTGGCAGTACAAAAAGTGCCTATACCTTCAGGGATGAACAGGGAAAAGAATTAGCCAATTTGCAGTCCACAGGCATGTTTGTCAGGGAAAGCAGCGGCACAGGCGGCCATGTCTTCCAAATGGGAGTGAAAAAAGCAGGAGTAACCCCAAAAGAGCAGACCACCCCGGATTATGTTGACACAAATCCTGTAAAAGACCCGATGCCGGAGACTTCTTCACAAGAGGCTTCTGCGCCTGTACAACAAGAACAGGAATCCAAACCAACACAGGAACCAACGCCAACAGAAGATAAGACTTCCGCAACAGCCAATCAGGCTGCACAATCTGAAAGCAAGACAGAAGAAGTAACAGCTGTCCCGGAAGAAGCCGCCAAAGGTAAGGAAGAGGCAAGCTCTGCAACAGAGGCACAAGCACAAGAGACCGCTGAAAAGTCTCCTGACCTGACAGCCCTGAATCTAGGCAAAAACAGGGAAACTCTCCAGAATGCTGAACATATCAACGAACTAAAAAAACAGGCAGAGATTATCCAGCAGCTTCAAAAAAATGTCACGGAAAAGAAAACCCAATTATCTGATCCGGTACTGTTACGCCAGACTGCCATCAAGGTTGACTGGTACAAAAGCGTAAAACAAATGGAAACCATTAGCAGCATCTTCAGGGACATCGCATAAAATTCATATGAAACCGTAAGTCCTGGATACAATTGGTTCTCAAAGAATTCGGCAAGGGCAGCCGTCCGGTAACAGGAAGGGCTGCCCTTCTTTCGTATGGAGAAGATTCTGTTAAAAAGGGAGAATTTGAAATTATTTGTCATTCTTTTGTGGCACAGTTTACCTTGGCAACTGACAGAAGCGAAAGTCAGATCCCAAGAACTATCAGGCATACACCACAAGGGGATGCGACTTACGGCAGCAACGCAGATGGCATTTTGATAGTGGATCAGGAATGATTTTAGTATTGAAATTTCTACCTATTATGCTACAAATAGAAAATTATGACACAGATACTGACAATCTCCGGTCAAAGGGGAGGCATAGGAAAAACCCTGACAGCAGTAAATCTTGCCTCTGCCCTTGCCTTGTACGAGAAAAAAACCTTACTCATTGATTGCGATCCCAGGGCCGTTGCCACCCAATGGATGAACCTTTCGGAAACAAAATACAATCTTGCATCCTTTTTTTCCGGAAAATCCAATTTTTCATCTACTGTGTCCCCAACGGATTTGTCTCATCTGGATATGATTCCATCGGATTTTGACCTGTTTTTTTCCTCATTGGAATTGTCCAAGCTGACTGAAAATGAAACCATACTCAGAACAGCCATTCGCTTTGGTCTTCCAGAAAAATACGATTATATTATCATTGATTCGCCTTCTTCCTGGGGCTTTTTAACCATTGTGGCCCATACTGCTGCCAATTTCTTGATTTTTCCGATGTGTCCGGATACTGTTTCCAGACAGGATTTTGAATGTCTGCTCAAACTTCTTGGATACATAAAAAACACCCATGAAACCAATATAAAAATGGCAGGACTTCTGGCAAATTTTTGTAATTCCATAGATGATGTAACCAATAGTTCCTGGTATGAATATTTTTCAGACCTGCGAGATCTGATTTTTCAAACTGTCATTCCCAGGGGCGGACAGCTGCCCCTGATTTTAACCAATGTTAAGGACAAGGCTGCAGACGCATTCCTTGAATATACCATGGAATTATTGTCCATATTTGAAACAAACCAAAAAAGCGAGCAAACCCCATGAAGCTGACACCGCCTGATGCCATAAAGGAAAGTGAACGGGAATTCATCGACACCATCAATGCAGAACTGGACTGGGAAGCCCTGGAAACCCTGATCCAGGAAAAACACAATTTTATTTTGCAGGATGATGTCCAGTACAAAAACGGTGATCTTACCGTATATAACAACCAGATTGCCTACCAATTTGAATTTGAAATCAAGGTTCCCCTGACCCTGATTTGTGATCGTCAGGGGGAATGCCTTTCCCTTTCCAGCACCAGGGAAGATGATTCTGACGATTTTGATGATACCCATACTCAGGCCCTTCTGGAAAATGAAATTGATACAGCACAGGAAGAAACAGATTTTTCTCTTGATGCCAGCCTTGATCTGGAAGATCACAAAAAGAAAAGGACAGAAGAGCTTGGCTCTGAAATTGCACAAAAAATTACTGAAATCAATGAAGGATAACAGAGTATTATGACAGAGACATCTGATATTGTTCGCCAGGAACTGGATAAAATTCTTGCATTGAAAATCAATGGATTCATTGACCTTGATATGGAAAATACCACCATGTCATTCAACCTTGGAACCATTTCCGCCATTACCATTCTGGTGGAACGGGAGCGGGAAATCAAACAATACGCAGATTCTCCACCGGAACGTTTTTCTCTGGTAACTCTTAGCGAAGAACTTGTGGAAATAGGCCTGGAAGAAGATGAATATCTGCAAACTTCCATAGAATCTCTCATGAACAATGGATATATCGGCCAGATCAACAATGGAGAACTAAAAGCTGAATTACCCTCTTTTATGATGGCGGCATTTCTGGATACCATGTTTCCGGGAATGCAGGGAATCAACCTTGTGGCCTTTGTTCTCCAAATGAACGATGAGGTGAATTCCGGCAGAAAATCCCTGGAACTTGCAAAGGACAGCTTTGAAAGTACCCTGAAATCCAGGGGAGTTAGTGTTACCCAGGATCAGGCACAAAAACTTGCCACAGACATGGTAACAGGAGTCCAGAAACGCTCTGTCCAGACCCAGAAAATATCCCAGCAGCTCAAAAAGAACAATCTCAAACGTCTGTCTGATCTCATGAAAACCCGCAGACGTTCAGAAACCTTTACCCAGCAGATGCGGGTTCAGGATGTTTTTGATAAAGGCCCTTCCAGGGAAGAAATTGAAGCCATGGAAGAGGCTGCCAGAAAAGAAGCAGAAGAAGCCAGAATCAAAGAAGAACTCCACCAGCAGGTCGCAGAAAAAACCCAGCAGCTCCAGGACACACAACTGGCATTGGAAGAAGCTGAAAAACAAAGTGAGACCCAGCTGGAAGCTCTGGAACAAACCAGAAAGGAGCTGGACGAAGCAAGGCAGCAAATTGAGACCCTGGAGGAAAAGCTTTCTTTGCTGGATGAAAAGGAGGCCCAGATCAAGGAACTGGAATACCAGAGAAGAAAACTTCAGGATGAGCTTGCAACGGTTCGGGAAGAAGCTGCCAGACAAGCAGAAGAAACTGCTGCAAAAACCGCCCCTGCACAGCTGGACGATCTGGACATAGAATCCCGGATTGCCCAGTTTGAAGAAAATCTTGCCATGACCTGCCCCCTTTGTAACGAGGGGAAACTAAAAAACAATATAACGGAAAAGGGACGGGAGTATTACGCCTGCTCCAAGCCTGATTGCAGGTTCATATCCTGGGAAAAACCCTATCATTTTGCCTGCCCTCTGTGCAAAAATCCCTATCTGACAGAAACCGTATCCCCGGAAGGAATAATAGGTCTCAAATGTCCCAGAGCATCGTGCAGCTATACCCAGAATGGAATTCTGGCCCCTGTCCAAAGCATGGCTGTATCTGGTTCTTCTGATGGCCAAAAAAAGAAAAGACTGGTCAGGATAAAGAAAAGATCCTGATGAAGCTTTCATTTTCAGACAAGTCCCTGGAACCCATTTATGAAAAAGTTATTTCCAATGAACGCCTGACCAGGGAAGACGGTATCCGCATATTTGCCAGCCATGATCTCATGGGTATCGGCAGAATTGCCAATCTTGCACGCAGAAACCGCCACGGTAACAAGGCATTTTTCGTATATAACCAGCACCTGAATTACACCAATATCTGTAAAAACCGCTGCCGTTTTTGCGCCTATGCCAAGGACAGTAGTGAAAGCGGTGCCTATGCCTGGTCAATGAAACAGGTAAAAAAACATCTTATGGACCGCATTGATGAACCCATAGATGAAATCCATATCGTTGGAGGACTCAATGAAACCCTTGATTTTTCATATTTTATTGACCTTCTGACCACGGTGAAATCAATTCGTCCAAAAGCTGCTGTCAAGGCCTTTACCTGCGTGGAAATTGATTACCTGTCCGCCATTTCAGGACTTTCCATTGAACAGACCATAGACCGCCTCAAACAGGCAGGACTTGACATGATGCCCGGAGGAGGGGCAGAAGTGCTCAACAGCCGGATTCATGAAGAGCTGTTCCCCAAAAAAATCGGCCACAAGAGGTGGCTGGAAATCGTCAAAAAAGTCCACCAGGCAGGAATCCCGACCAATGCCACCATGCTGTACGGACACATCGAATCCGTGGAGGAACGGGTGGATCATCTCATAAAGCTGCGGGAAGTCCAGGATGACACCCACGGCTTTTCCGCCTTTATTCCCCTGGCCTTTCATTCGGAAAATACGGAACTTTCCCACCTGCCCAGAACCACGGCCATGGATGATCTGAAAAATATTGCCGCAGCCCGTCTGCTTCTGGACAACATCGACCATATCAAGGCCTATTGGGTGATGATTGGAGAACCTTTGGCCCAGGTTGCCCTGAACTTTGGGGCAGATGATCTGGACGGTACCATCATTGAAGAACGGATCACCCACACGGCAGGCGCAACCTCTGCCAAGGGGCTGACAAAAACAAAAATGGTGGACATGATTGTCCGTGCAGGGTTTGAGCCTGTACAACGGGATTCCTTTTACCGGGAAGTTCCACAATTCACCAAACAACACGCGTAACAATAACATCTGTCTGCCATGGATATATCTGCCACAGCCTTGAATGATTCCGAACGCACAAAATTCCACCTGGATTCCATTCTGGATACCGTGGAAAACCAGCAACGGATTACCCCGGAACAGGCCCTTGATTTATTTGTCCAGGCTGATCTGATGACCCTGGGTTCCCTTGCCAACCAGATCCGCCTTGCCCGTCATCCAGAGCCGCGGGTTACCTATGTTGTGGATCGCAACATCAACTACACCAATATCTGCCTTTCAAAATGCCGGTTCTGTGCCTTTTACCGTGAGCCCGGGAATCCTGAAGGCTATGTGCTTTCCAATGAAGTGCTGGCAAAAAAAATCCAGGAGACCATTGATCTTGGCGGCACCCAAATTCTTTTGCAGGGGGGAATTCATCCTGATCTGGATCTGAATTTTTATGTAAATATGCTCTCCTTTATCCGGGACAATTTTGACATCCACATCCATGGATTTTCACCGCCGGAAATCTTTTTCCTTGCCCGGAAGTCAAAACTGTCCATTGTGGATACCATAAAAAAACTCCAGGACGCAGGACTTGCCTCCATCCCGGGCGGCGGCGCCGAAATCCTGTGCGATGACATCCGCGGCCAGATTTCCCCGGGAAAATGCAATGCCGTCCAATGGCTGGAAGTCATGGAAACTGCCCACAATCTTGGAATGCGGTCTTCTGCCACCATGATGTTCGGACATCTGGAAAACCTTACCCACATCATCGAACACATGGACAAAATCCGTACCCTTCAGGATAAAACCCATGGATTTACAGCCTTTATTCCCTGGACATTTCAGCCGGACAACACGAATATTTCCGTTACCAAAGCCACCAGCGCCGAATACCTGAAAGTCCTTGCCCTGGCCAGAATTTTCCTGGACAACGTGGACAATATTCAGGCCTCCTGGGTTACCCAGGGAGAAAAAATTGCCCAGACTGCTCTGTTTTTCGGAGCCAATGACATGGGTTCCACCATGATTGAAGAAAATGTGGTGGCATCGGCCGGAGTCAATTTTATGCTGCCGGAATCTGAACTGCGAAGACTCATTGCTTCTGCGGGCTTTGAACCCCGTCAGCGGGATTGCTACTATAACCTGCTATGAACCAGAACCCTTCCTGTCTTTCCCTGATAAAAACCAAGGCTGCCAAAGTCATTCACAGAGCAAAATGGGTGATGGCAAATTCCGGTACCATCATGGAAAATGGCTGCATGGAAACCTCCGGGGAAAAGATTGTCCGTATTTTTCCGGCAGGAAACACGGTAAACACAAATGGAATGAATCCGGCAGATGTCATTGACCACGGAGACGTGCTTCTCATGCCGGTTTTCATCAATGCCCACTGCCATCTGGAACTTTCTGCCCTGCACAATGCCCTGCCCATGGAAAATGGATTTGCCGCATGGGTTCAGGCCCTGCTTCAAAAACGGGAAGCCCTGGGAAATGATGCCCTGCTCAAATCTGCCCGGTTTCATGCAGAAAACCTGAACCATCACGGAACCGGATTTCTCGCCGATATTTCCACCCTGGGAATCACCCGGACATTATTTGAAGAAAACATTATTTCCGGCATCTGGTTCCATGAATACCTTGGAAATGACTCCCCGGATGGTGACATTCATCATAAAAATTTTTCCTGGTTTTCCATTGCAGGCCATGCTCCCCATACCACCAACCCGGATTTTCTCCAATCCATGAAAGAACTCACAAAGAAAAAAGGCTCTCCTTTTTCCATTCATCTTGCAGAATCAAGGGAAGAAGTGAACTTTCTTACGGGTCAACCCTGCCAATGGAAGGATTTTCTCAATTCCCGCGGGATTGATACCAGTTCCTGGCCTGTGGGTGAAAGATCCTGCGTGGCCTATCTTGACAAACTTGGGATTCTGGACGACCATACCCTGGCTGTACACCTCATCCACGCCGATGAAAGGGATATGGAAATTCTCATGGACAGAAAAGCCCATATCTGCCTTTGCCCCCGGAGCAATATGACCCTGCACCAGGATCTTCCTGATATTTCCCTGATGCTTGAAAAAGGACTTTTTCCTGCCCTTGGAACCGACAGTCTAGCATCCTGCCAATCACTTGATATGATGGATGAAATGCTCTTTGTCCGTGAAAAATTTCCACAGATTGCCCCTGAACAGATTATTGACATGGCAACCATAAACGGAGCAAAAGCTCTGGGAATAGAACATATCACCGGAAACCTTGAACCGGGGAAACTTGCCTGGTTTATCAAAGTGCCCTTGCAGGCCTCCAGATCCCAGCAAATTCCAGAAAGGCTTATATCCCATGAATGGTAACAAGATAAAAATGGGGAGGATCAGCTATATCAACGCCTCTCCTGTATATTACGGACTGGACCGCGGATTGACTCCGCCCTGGTTAGAGCTTGTCACAGATGTTCCTGCTGCCCTGAACCAGAAAATCATTTCCGGAGAAGTGCAGGTCAGCCCCATTTCCACGGCTCATTATGCGAAACATCACAAAAAACTGCTCCTTTTGCCGGATCTGTCCATCTCCTGCAACGGAAAGGTGTTGAGCGTCATTTGTGCATCCAGATACCCATTGGAAGAACTTGATGGAAAAAAGGTTGCCCTGTCCAGGGAATCTGCTACTGGTGCCAATCTGCTCAAACTCATCCTTGCCAAAAAACAAATTCAGCCGGAGTATATTACTCTGGACATGAATACCATATCCCTTGACTGCCAGGAGGCTGATGCTGTCATGGTCATCGGAGACAAGGCCCTGTCCCTGCCATGGAAAGATCATTTTCCCCATGTAACCGACCTTGGAAAAGCATGGTTTGATATGACAGGATTGCCATTTGTCTTTGCTGTCTGGGCCGTGGATAAAGAATTTTCCGAATCACAGCCGGAGAAGATACAAAACATCATTGAGCTTCTGCACAGATCACGGGACAATGGATACAATGCCATGGAAGAAATCATTTCCATGGGAAGCAAAAAACTGACATTGCCAGCAGATTTGATCCGGCAATACTATCAGCTGCTCCATTGCGATATGGATGAAGCCAAAATACAGGGCATGGGAGTTTTTTTTGATTCCCTGTTTGCCCAGAAACTTTTGCCGGAAAAGGTGGACATCCAATTTTTTCATTCCCCTGACCAGGCATAGTATCCACTCCGGACAACCGGCATTTTCATTGGAATAACAGGAATTGCTTCTTGCCATCGTAACAAAGACATAATATGGTATGACCCAAAATCATGACCACATAGGCTGACAAAAGAACCCCCATGGAATTTATAGCTGACCTGCATGTGCATTCAAAATACTCCAGAGCCACGGCAAAAAATCTGGATCTGGAACACCTGTATAAATTTGCCCGGATCAAGGGCGTCAATGTGGTGGGAACAGGAGACTTTACCTTCCCTGCCTGGGTGGATGAAATCAGTGAAAAACTGGAACCTGCTGAACCCGGACTCTTTGTACTGAAACCTGAAATTGCAAAAAAAATGGAAGAGGAAATTCCCTCTTCCTGCAAGGGAGAAGTCCGGTTTATCCTGCAAACGGAAATCAGCAACATCTATAAAAAAGACGACCGGGTACGCAAAAACCACAACCTGATTTTTTTCCCGGATCTGGACTCGGTAAAACGGTTTAACCTGCGGCTGGGAAAAATCGGCAATATTACCTCGGACGGCCGCCCCATTCTGGGACTGGATGCAGCAAATCTTCTGGAAATCATGCTGGAAACCAGCGAAGAAGGATTTTTCATCCCTGCCCACATCTGGACTCCCTGGTTTTCCATGTTCGGTTCCAAATCAGGATTTGACTCCATTGACCAATGCTTTGGCAGCCTTTCCTCCCACATCTTTGCCGTGGAAACAGGACTTTCCTCCGATCCTCCCATGAACCATCGGGTGGCAGATCTGGATAATGTGCGCCTGGTTTCCAATTCCGATGCCCATTCACCTGGATTTCTGGGCAGAAATGCCACGGTATTTGACACGGACATGGACTATTTTTCCATTCGCAAGGCCCTGGAAACCAATGATCTGGATCATTTCAAGGGAACATACGACATGTATCCCCACCAGGGAAAATATCACTATGACGGCCACCGAAAATGCAATGTCTGCCTGAATCCCGAAGAAACCCTTGCCTGCGGCGGCATCTGCCCGGAATGCGGCCGTCCCCTGACCCTGGGAGTTTTGTACCGGGTACAGGAACTTGCCGACCGTCCCGAAGGCTTTGTCCCGGAAGACCGCCAGGGATTTACCAGAATCGTTCCCTTAAAAGACATTTTATCGGAACTTTGCAAGACCGGACCCAACACCAAAAAGGTCAATACCGCCTATGACAAGGCAATATCTTCCCTTGGGCCGGAGCTGTCCATTCTGGTGAAAACTCCTGTGGAAAAAATTGCCTCCGCCAATATCCCATTACTTTCCCAGGCCATTGAAAAAATCAGAAAGAAAACCATTCATATTGATCCGGGATATGATGGTGAATACGGCAGGGTGGCCATATTTTCCCAGGAAGAAAGGGAAAAATTGGAAGGAACTGCCAATGTGTTATTTTCTTTGCCCTCTTCTCCTGTCAAGACCAAAGCATCTCCCCAAAAAGAGATGAAAACAAAAGAGCTGTTTCCTGCCCAAAAAATGCAGCAAAAAAAAGAAAAGTCTCCTGCCGTTCCAAAGCCGGAACAAAATCAAAATCTCATTGGCACCCTCAATGAAGACCAGAAAAAAGCTGTCCTGTCCCAGGCCCGTGCCATGATTATCCAGGCAGGCCCCGGAACCGGAAAAACCCGAACCCTGACGGCAAAAATTGCCTGGCTGATTTCTGAAAAAAATATTTCACCAAACCAGATCCTTGCCCTGACCTTTACGGCCAAGGCAGCAGAGGAAGTTTCCCAGCGGATCCAGGGCTTTTTGCCCCAGAACGGAGATTGCGTCACCGCCTGCACATTCCACAGTCTTTGCCTGAATATCCTTCGCACCCATACAGTATCCACGGCCAGGCCCATGGATGCTGCCACAAAAAAAGATTTTCTCAAAAAGGCGTTGAAAGAAGCAAAAGAAAAGACCAATGCAGGGAATATTGCCCTTCTGGATACATACATCAGCCAGTGCAAGCAACAATTGCAAGATCCTGCATCCAGCGAAGCCATATTCCAATTCAAGGATTCCATCTGCCCTGACATTTCCAATCTTTCCCTTGCCTGTGTGAAATATCAGGAACTTTGCCAGCAAAACAATCTCATTGATTTTGAAGGAATTCTCTTTGAATGTGTGAAAACCCTGGAAAACTTCCCTAAAATTCTTGCAGCATTGAAAAACCAATATAAACATATCTTTGTGGACGAGTATCAGGATGTAAACCTTGCACAATACCAACTGACCAAACTCCTTGCCGAAGATGCCCATATCCTTGTCATCGGCGATCGGGATCAGTCCATATACGGATTTCGCGGATCAGACTTCCGCTACTTTGACCGCTTTGAAACTGAATATCCGGACTGCGAAAAAATTGTTCTCCAGCAAAACTACCGCTCCACCCAGACCATCCTGGATGCCTCATGGCAGATGATTTCAAGAATGACCCAAACGAATGATAACGGAAATAATCAGGAACAGCATACCCGGATATTTTCCAACACCCAAAAAGGCCAGCAGGTTCTCATTCAATCCTATGCCACGGATGCCGCAGAAATCACAGGCATTGGAAAAATGATCGAAAACCTTGTGGGCGGCTTGTCCTTTTTCTCCTTTGATGCAGAAAAATTGGGAGATTCCACCCAGGAAGGACGGGAATATTCCTTTAGCGACATGGCGATTCTCTGCCGTACACGGAACACTTGCCAGGAATTTGCAAAGGTTTTCCAAAAACAGGGAATCCCCTTTCACCACGCCGACCGGGATCAGGATCTGTCCCAGACAGGAATTGACCAGATCCTTGCCTGCTTTCAGCTATACACGGACAAAGAAGATTTTTCCGATTTCAATAAAGCCAATCTGCCGGAATCTCTGCAACAGCGAACTGATATGGATTCCATTTTTACAAATATTCCAGACAGATCTCCCTTTCCCAGCAGTCTGGATCTCATTGAATATTTTACAAGATCCCTTGATCTTTCCGTGTCCATCACGGGAACCCAATGGTTTTCCACTGTGCATGACCGCTTAAAATCCCTGGCAGATATTTTCCCCAATCCACGGGACTTTCTGGACAACCTTGCCCTTGCCCAGGATCAGGACAGTCTCTGGAACAAGCAGGAAGCCGTATCCATCATGACCATGCACACGGCCAAGGGCCTTGAATTTCCCGTGGTATTTGTGGCAGGATGCGAAGATGGTCTCATTCCTTTTTCCCGCAGCCCAAAGAAAACAGAAAAACTGACAGAAAATGATCTTGCGGAAGAAAAACGCCTGTTTTACGTTGCCATGACACGGGCAAAGGAATTGCTGTGTCTGACCCATGCTGCCAAAAGACGGATATACGGCAAACGCCAGGATCAAAAGCCATCCTGTTTTCTGGATGCCATTGAAAAGGAACTTGCACAATATGAAGTCCGGGAAGCGGTTAGAAAAAAATCGCCAAAGGATTCAGGGCATGTGCAGATGGAATTATGGTAATGGAGAAAGGTTCTGGCATGGAATTTTTAGGCGTCAAGTTGAAAAATCCCCTGGTATTGGCATCGGGGGTTCTGGGAAACAGCTTTGATATTCTCCGGCGGGTGCACGAAAACGGCTGCGGACTTGTCACCATGAAATCCATTGGCCCGGCTCCAAGGGACGGGCACAACAACCCCACGGTCATTGATCTTGGATACGGCATGATTAACGCCGTGGGCCTTCCTTCTCCCGGATACGACCAGATGGAAGAAGAATGGCAGGAACTTGCAACCAGGGATTTCCCTTTGAATGCAAGTATCTATGGAGGCTCTGTAAAAGAATTTGAAACGGTTGCCCAATTTGTATCGGATAAACATCCCGATTTCATTGAGGTCAATATTTCCTGCCCCAATTCTGAAAAACACGGCATGATGTTTGGTATCAGCGAATCTTCTGCCCATGATGTCATTGCCGCCGTAAAAAAGGTCTCCAGGGTTCCTGTCATCGCAAAACTCACCCCCCAGGCCCCGGACATCGGACGCATCGCAAAAGCCTGCGAGGATGCTGGCGCCGATGCCATCTGTGCCATCAACACCTTGGGGCCGGGTATGCTCATTGATATTGAAACCAGAACCCCTGTGCTTGCATTCAAAAAGGGCGGACTTTCCGGGCCCATGATTAAACCCGTTGCCCTGCGGTGTGTGTACGATATTTTTGATGCTGTCTCCATTCCCATCATCGGACTTGGCGGAATTACTACCGGAAAAGATGCCGTGGAAATGATTATGGCAGGAGCAAGCCTTGTGGGAATTGGCTCTGCGGTTCGGTATCGGGGGATAGATGTATTTCAAAAGGTGAATGAGGAACTCAATCAATGGCTGACTTCCCATGACTGCAAAATAGCAGACATTGTTGGCGTGGCCCATGATATTTCATAAGCATAGCAGAAAAAACCAGAACCCATGCAGCAATCTATTTTTCCCCATATCCGGCAGGATACAAGATCTCATCTGGAACGCCACATCATGGTTCCTGTTGCAGAAAAACAAATTCACAGCCCCAGGTTTACCACCCTCTTCTTTGAATTGGCTCTGAATTTTACTCCGGGACAATTTGTCATGGTCTGGATTCCGGGACTGGACGAAAAACCCTATACCATATCCTTCCACGAATCTGACAAAGTGGGAATTACCATCGAGGCAAAGGGCGTTTTTTCAAAGAAAGCCACTAGTCTTTGCCCCGGCGACATGGTGGGAATCCGCGGCCCCTTTGGAAACGGATTTACCCTGGT
>PDWI01007996.1_pt1 | contig 12863 bp, 5 predicted proteins | sample 1430891 | NCBI WGS metagenome assembly PDWI01 (sample SAMN01162508, study PRJNA174530) | Oral metagenome, whole genome shotgun sequencing project. | biome: Marine environment; feature: Marine mammal; material: Swab sample of the gingival sulcus; isolation source: swab sample of gingival sulcus... | reverse complement strand
GCATCTTTCTGATATATCACGGATATAAAATTCAAATTTTACCCACCATTACTGCCTTTTTCTCTTTCCAACAGCAGCCAGGCCAAGGAGACCTGCTCCGAAAAGCAACATGGAAGCTGGCTCGGGAACAGGTGAGGCTTCATAGACATTTGACAATTCAAAGACACCACCATCCTCAAGAACAAAATTCCATTGGAAAAGGAACTTGGTATCACCTTTGCCAGTAGTAGGTTCAAAAAAAGATAGTTGTGGCAGATCAGTCTGTCCAGTCCCACATCCTGGCCAGCTTTTCGTCTGCCAAAACCTCAGCATAATCATTGGCCCAATCGTTTATGGCATCTCCATTATCAATAGACTTAGTACCAATATCAAAATTTTGAACCTGAAACGCTGTCAGATCTTTCTCTGCACCTGAAACATTTTCATATCTGGTTGTGTGAGTAACCTTTGAGCGTGCTGAACCAACACTGCCACCATCCAGGGCATACGTCTGGGTTATCCTTAATGTTCCATCGTTATAGGTAATGCTGAATTTATCATTATAGCTGTCACCGTCACGGTCTGTAATAGACCAAGATTCAACATTCAAAAGTGGATACAAATTCTTGTTTTGGACCCGAGAATCCTTATCCCAATCAAAATTGGGATTATCAAACATGGCATTGTCACGATAGCACATTTTAGAACCCCAATTTACAGGCTGCTGATCAACTTTCCAGCTATCTTTTCCAGTCCACCATCCGTTGTAGTCAAACGGATCACCCACTTTGGGAGTAACCGTACCACTTTTAAAGGTCATCGTTGAATTACCATCGGTCAAGGTAACATCACCAATAGTATTTGCCATTACAGGCGTTGCTGCCAGAAGCAGCACAACTACTCCTTGCATGGAGTGCTTCAAAATACGTTTCTTCATTATATCACCTCATCAAAAGAAAATCTTAAAACACAAAAAGTTAGTAAGGAAAAGTCACAGGTAAGGGACTTGGATCTAATTTACAGCAGAACCACTCAATGCTCACTAATTTTTTTAGGAGGTGCGTATTTTTTTATCATTGCGACAAAAACTCAGTCTTCCTTGTCCGTTGAGGCAAGACCTTTTACAACCATAAAATCATCTCAACAACGTCAATATCATCTCGTTGTCAACCATCAATTGAATTTATACTTGAATAATGGGCAGCTATATAAACCTTTAAAAAAAACGCAAGAAATCATAACCAGAATCAGTCCCCAAAACAATCTTTACGAACTGTTGTTTCAACCGGCAAATCAAACTTTAAATTTTGACGCCATCTGGTCAAGTTCTTCGGCCAGCTCATCGAGGCGCATTGAACTTTCACGAACCTGGGAACAATTTTCAGCCACGGTAACACTGGTGCGACTCACCATCGCAATATCTTTTGTGATGGACGCAGAGACCTCAGCACTCTGAGCAATACGAACATCCATTTCAGAAATTCCGGTGGTGGCTTGAGTAACATTACTGCTGATCTCTTTAGTTGTTAACGATTGTTTTTCCACTGCCGAGGCGATAATATTAACAATGTCGTGGAAATTGGATATCACATCTATAACCTCTCCAATCTCTTTCACAGTCTCATTGGTTGCGATCTGAATACCTGAAATCTTATTCTTTATCTCCTGGGTAGCATCAGTTGTTTGACTGGCAAGTTCCTTTATTTCATTGGCAACAACGGCAAAACCTTTTCCTGCCTCACCTGCTCTTGCTGCTTCAATTGTTGCATTCAAGGCTAACAAATTAGTTTGCTCAGAAATTGCTGTAATAACCTCAGTAACATTGCTGATTTTATCTGCAGCATCGCCAAGTTCCTGCAACTGCCTTGACGTTGTCTCAGATTTAGAAACGGCTTCACTAACCACATTTCTCGCCTCCTCGGATTTGATCACAATTTCCTGTTCAGCAAGACTGAGATGTTTCGCTCCTGAAGCAATCATCTGCATATTCAAAGCACTTTCCTTACTCGTAACCGCAATAGACCCTACATTGGCACTCATATCTTCAGATGCAACCACAACTGCGCTGGACAAGTCTTTGGCATTTTTGACAGCATCCTCCATTCCCACAGAAATTTTGGCTAATTGCCCGGAAGAAGATTTCAGGGTATGTACTCCAGAGACAATAATGCCAACCATATCAGCCAAATTCTTTGCCATCGCATGCAGAGAATCGGCCAGTTGACCAATTTCTCCTTTTCCGGCAAAGTTTATTCCCTTGGTCAAATTTCCCTCACCAATTTCTGTTACTCCTTCTACCAAAACACCTAACGCACAAATAACCTGTCTATAAATTATCCAACCGGCAAAAGCCAAGCAAAGAAAAAGAAGGGTAAGAATCACTATAAAAATGTTCATGTAACGATCTGCCTTGTACTGCAAATCGCAGGCAGCCTTGGTACGATCGTCCAGACGTGAAAAAAACAGGTTAACCGGCTCCATAATCTCCCTGACATATTCATGGTATTGACCATCAAACATCAGTTTCCTTGCCAGCACCATATCAGGCTCTTTTTTTTCGGTATAATTTCCACTACCATCATCGAACAATCCTTTGACAGCATTCATCGCTTTGACCTCAGTTGCGACCAAACCGTCCGATTTGGCAATAGCTTCATCCAATAAAGCAAACTCTTCTTCTGTAAAACCAAGTTCTTTCATGATTTGTCTCTGGGATACAACCCTTCCATCTGGTCTGGGTTTCTTTCCATCCCTTACAGCAATGACATCATTGTACATGGTCTCATACTTTGCTTCTCCGGTTGAAACATAGGTTCTTGCCAGACGGGTAAGCTCTTGAGAACTATAACGAAATTCTTGTGCTACCACATAAGATTGATATCGTTTTTCCTGCTCATGTTGAAGTTGTTTTTGATTATTGAGTAACAATACGGCCAAAAGCCCCAAGCAGAAAAATAAAAAAGAGAAGATCAGGAAAATATAAAGAAAAAGTTTCTTAAGTGACATCACAACCCCTTGATAATCTATTTAGCAATAAAGATAACGACCCCAGTTCCCCCAGTCTTTACAGGAAAATATCTCATAAGAATATTAAATATTGATATGAACGATAATTCAAGAAATAGTTTTATCTTACCCTAAAAAAACATCGGAAATTTGAAGATTTTCACTTGCATTGAAGTCATTTTCTGCAACACTCTCGAATGCAGATTCTGATTTCGACCACAGGAATATACCAGCGGTGATGACGTGTTGTTTTACTCTATACTGGCCCCTGTTTTCCAATGTGAAATATCCATATTTTTATGCGCCATAAAAAATCTTCAGGCAACCGAGTAAGACCAGAATATAAATCACTGTCATACCGGTTCCAGCTTTGATAAAGTTCCATGTTTTGTAATTACCCGGTTGCATTATCAAGGCATTGACCTGGTGAGTGGGAAGAATAAAGGTGTTCGAAGCAGAAATTGCCACCACCAGTGCAGCAATAACCGGGTTCGTATTTGCAGCAACCGCCATATTCATTGCCAATGGAATCATCAACACTGTGGCACCGACATTAGAAGCCACCAGTGAAAAGAAGGCAGTCAAACAGGAAATTATAGCAAGAAGTAGAAGAGGTTCAGGTGTTCCAGCAAAGGATAATACCCGTTCAGCAAGCCACGCGGCAGCCCCGGTTACTTGAAAGGCACTACCGAGCGGAATAAGTCCCGCAAGCAAAAAGATGGTTCGCCAATCCACCGCCTCATAGGCTCTGTCTGCACGAATAACACGAGTAAGAATCATCACCAAGGCACCGGTAAGCAAAGCAACAGAAAGTTTCACATGGACAACAAGAGCCAGAACAAGAGCCAACAGCAGGGCAAAAATTGCCGCCCCAGCCTTTTCCGGCTGTAACTCTTCGCCATGTATTTCTCCGAGCAAGGCAAGATCCATCTCTTTATCCAGCAGGCGAAACTGGGTCCACTTTCCCTGCATCAGTATGGTATCTCCCTGTTGCAATTCAGTTTGATTGATGCCTTCCATGATGATTTCTTCACCACGCACAATGGCAAGAGGATTAACATGATAGAGCTTGCGGAAATTCAATTCCTCCATGGTATGAGTACTCAAGCTGGAGTGATGAACGACCACCCCTTCCATAATGCCACTCTCATCTGGGCTGTTATCACTGGAAAAGATTTCAAATTCAGGTTTCACCTGCCAGCCCACCCCGTCAAGCAATCGATCAATGTGTTCTTCAGAACTCATCACCCACACCGAGTCTCCTGGCTCAATCAGAGTGTCTTTGGTCGGAGAAAGGTTTTTATTGTACCCACGTTTCTTTGAGACCCCGACAACCGTAATATGATAGCGAGGACGGATCTCCAATTCACCGAGAGTAGCAGCAGAAAAGTCGGCGGGGACCAAAAGTTCATAACCATGACCAACCTCGCCACCATAAATTTCCATCAACCTCCTATCCATGCAGATATCTTCTTCCCTGGTCGACTCGACAGGAAGCCCCCTTTTCCCAACCACAACAAAATAGAACAGCACCGCAACAAGCAGAAAAATACCTATGGGGGTCACCGAAAGTAAACCTAAAGGTACAAAGGCAGGCAAATCCTGTCCTCCTGCCTCAGCACTCGTCCACCAACTTGCCATAAGATCGTTCAACATGATCAAGGGACTGGAACCAACCAGGGTTAAACAACCGCCAATAATGGCAGAAAACCCCATCGGCATCAGGATACGACTGGCAGAGAATCCCTGCTGACGGCAAATACGCATGGTTACCGGCATAAAAAGAGCAGCAGCGCCAATATTTTGCATAAAACTGGAAATAAAGGCAACGGTCACGGAAATCATGATCATCAACCGGTTCTCACTCTTGCCGGCAATGGCAATTATTTTGCTGGCAACCACATTCATAACCCCGGTTCGGTTCAATCCGGCACCAAGAATCATCACCGCTATAATCGAAACAACCGCATTGGAGCTTAAGCCTGAAATAGCCTTTTCCGCCGGCAAGACTCCTGTGAGGGGAAGTAAAACCATCATCAATATCCCAACCACATCCACCCGCAACAAATCAGTTGCAAAAAGAAAGATAGCAAGACCGAGCAAGGAAAAAACAATATACATGTCAGTGGTAAGTTCCATTTTATTAATACACCCTCCTGGTATTTAATACATAATGAGCAATTTCTGTGTGCTGACACTCTTACCTCTTTCAAATTTTTTTATCAAACAGATGTTCCGCTGTTACAAATACTCTCCGAACCAATTGCACCGCTATCCCCCCGAAATAGATATCACAAAAGCAACACATTCAATCAACATCTACTATTCAGATCAACTCAACCCAAAAATAAGGGATTGACTCAAATCATTTACGTGATAGTATGGTTAGAACACGCTTGTTGATTTTTTATCACCCCGTCTCATTATCAACAAAACCAATCAAGTAGAGAAAAACGGAAAAGAATGGCTACCATCAGAATAAAGCTGATTCATTTATTCTTGCTCTCATTGACGTTCACCTTTTTTTCTCTGTTTTTTCCCCATCCCTCCATAGCCGAAAAATGTCAGGAAATGACAATACGGGTGGGAGTATACGATAATCCTCCCCAAATATATAAATTTCCTGACGGGCAGGTTGCCGGCATTTTTTCAGATCTTCTTGAAGTAATAGCAAGGGAGAAAAACTGGGATATTGAGTACGTCTTTACTTCCTGGGAACAATGTCTGAAAAACCTGGAAACGGGTAACATTGACTTGATGATTGATATAGCTTTTTCCACGGAAAGAAAAAAAATCTTCAGTTTCTCAAAAGAAACTATAACCACTGACTGGGCAACCGTCTACACCAGCAAAACAGCCCAGGTAGAATCTCTGCTTGACCTTGATGGCAAAACGATTGCCGTAGTAAAGGAAGATATTCACACCAACGGAGACCAAGGCATCATCGCTCTGGCAAAAAGATTTAATCTGAATGTGAAATACCTCGAAGTCAATTCTTATCTTGATGTATTAAAAGCTCTGGAAACAAAAAAGGCTGACGCGGGTATTGTAAACCGTATATTTGGATCATTGATGGAAAAAAAATTTGATATTAAACCATCTCCGATCATTTTTAATCCTGTTCATCTTAAATTTGCCCATTTAAAAGGAAATGATATGGCAGAGGTGGTTGAATATATCGACCATCGAATCAAGGAAATGAAAGACACCCCTGGTTCTATCTTTCATAAGATTATCAACTCCTATCTTGCAGGTGCCGAATATGATTTGAGCGATTTTCATGATATAAAACCATTTAAAATCACAGAAGAAGAACAAGCCTGGTTACACAAGCATCCCACAGTGCGTATGGGGGTCGACCCCAATTTTCCACCCTACAGCTCTCTGGACGAAAACGGGAATGTCCGCGGACTTGCTATAGACACAATCAGCCTTATCGCACATTACCTTGGTATAGAACTGATATTCGATACAAAGTCATCCTGGCAGGAAACAATAACAGGCATCGAAGACAGATCAATTGATGCAGTTTTAACCATTCTTAAAACAGAGAAATTTGATAAATACCTGAATTTTACAGATGTCTATCTTCCGAGCCCCCTGGTTATCATGACCAGAGTTGACGAACAGAGGATCGAAGGGGCCGAAGATTTATATCAAAAAAGAGTATGCTTAATCAAGGGACAAGCTTCAACCCAGAAAATCATAAAAAACCACCCCTCTGCCATTCCCGTACTGGTCGATACCCCCCTCGAAGGCTTGCAGGCACTATCCCTTGGTCGAGCTGATTGTTACATTGGAGAGTTGGGACATAATTATTACCAACTCACAAAGAATGGAATAACCAATCTTAAAATAGCATCCCGCTATGATATGCTGATGACAGGTCAATCTGTAGGAATACGAAAAGACTGGCCGGAATTTGCCTCTATTCTGAACAAAGGCTTAAACGCCATTTTAGAAAAGAAAAAATTACAGCTCCATAACAAATGGCTTCCAAAACAGATTAACTGTGATGACTTCGAAAGTCTTCAGGAGCAAAATGTCCTGACTCCGAAAGAGACCGAGTGGGTAAAAAAACACCCGAACATACGTTTGGGAATTGACCCAGAATTCACCCCATATGAATTTTTGGACAGTGAAGGACGCTATCAGGGAATTGCTTCTGAATATATTCGCATACTCAACAAAAGACTGGGGCTGAACATGACAATAGTACCCGGTCTTAGCTGGAAAGAAGCCGTAGAAAAAGCCCAAAAAAAAGAAATAGACGTTCTCCCCTGTGTCACCAAAACTGTTGACAGAGAATCTTTTCTTAATTTTTCAGAGCCTTATCTCCGCTTCAACCGGGTCATTATAACCAGAACTGACAACCATTATGTCAACTCCATCGACTCAATTAAACACCTGCGAGTAGCAGTGCAACAAGCAACAGCTCACGAAGCCTATCTAAAAGAAAACACTACTATTCAGGGAATAAAATACCCTTCGATAATCGCGGCGTTAAAAGCAGTCTCCAACAAAGAAGTTGACGTAATGATAGGAGATCTTGCCTCAACCATGTTCTGGATTCGCCAGGAACACCTGTTAAACCTTAAAATTGCGGGTTTGATAAAATCACCCTCTGATCAGCTGCGATTTGCTTCGAGAAAAGATTGGCCCGAATTTACCAGTATTATCAACAAGGGACTCGCGTCTATCAGTCCCAGCAAACGAAAAAAAATACACGAGAAATGGGTTGATATTAATTTTGATCCTGCTTTTGATCCCCAAAATTTCACCAATGTGGTGAAGGCTCTGTTTGTCATTTTAATAGTGTTAGTTCTCTTTACAGTCTGGATTCTTCTTTTAAGAAAAGAGATTCAACGAAGGGAAAGCATAGAAGCCAGTCTTAAGAATCGTCTTGATTTAGAAGAATTATTGTCAGAAATTGCCGCCGGTTTTATAACGATCAAAATCGAGGAAGTGGACAATGCAATAAAAAAATCACTACGTCAAATTTTGAATCATCTAGCTGCCGACTCTGGTTATATTTTTTCTTACATAGATAATAAAAAGCGATTACAGCTCAGCCACTACTGGAGCATGCAGCGACAGAATTATCCGGAAATCAAAAAAACTTTTTTTGAGGCTGAAGATTTTCCGAAAAAACTGTGTACGGGAGATCCGGCATTTTACAGACGGGAATACTTTAGCGAAGAAGATATTACCCATCCAGTAATCGAAGCCATTTTTCATAACCGGGAAGTTGCCGTCATACCAATCCCTTATGGAAACGAACTGGCGGGTATGCTATGGATTACTTCAAAAGAAGGAGTAAAAGGACATTTTCAAGACCTTCCTCTTCTAAAAACTATTGGTTTTCTTTTTGGAAACACTCTACATCGTATTGAAATGGAAAACCAGTTGGCAATGCGTCAAAGCGAGCTTGAGAAAAAAGTACAAGACCGAACCGAGGGTCTTGTTAAAAGCAGCCAGAGATTATTACAAGAAGTATCGGATCGTAGAAAAGCACTTGAAGAAAAGGAACAGCTGCAAGCTCAGCTCCTGCAGGCACGCAAACTCGAATCGATAGGAACCCTGGCCGGTGGTATCGCCCACGATTTCAACAATATTCTTTCAGCAATCCTTGGTTTTACCGAACTCGCACTTGAATATATTCAACCGGAAGATCAAAAAATTAAAGATTATCTCTCGCGAGTCCAAGATGCAGGCTTAAGAGCCAAATCTCTTGTACAGCAGATACTTACCTTTGGACGCCAAACCAATGGTATACCAGAACGCATCAACCCGGTCGAACTGATAGACGAAGTAATACAAATGCTGAGACCAAGCCTGCCAACAACCATTGAAATTGTCAAAACAATTGACGACACAGTTGACAACATTTTCATAGATCCTACCCAGTTCAACCAGATACTGATGAACCTGTGTACAAATGCCTTTCATGCCATGGAAGAACAGGGCGGCATTCTGACCATAGAGCTATCCAATATAGATATCAAAACAAATTCCCAACACATTCAACCTGGTATTGCAGGCAATTATGTGCAACTGAGCGTTAGCAATACAGGACCAGCAATTGATGAAAGCATTAGAGATAAAATATTTGATCCATATTTCACGACCAAAAAAGCCGGTAAAGGTACGGGAATGGGACTTTCCATTGTTCACGGCATTGTAACAAATTGTGGAGGCGCTTTAAATCTTGAGTCATCTCCCGAAAAAGGTACTTCCTTCCACATTTTTTTCCCTGCTTGTGAAAAACAGCCTCAAACCTCGACTATCCCGAAAAGTAAGGGTATGGAAGGAGCCCAACATATTTTATTCGTGGATGATGAAGAGTTTATTCTGCAATTTAATGCTGAAAGACTTAAACTCATCGGGTTTCGAGTGACTACCTGCGGCAGTGGTCAGCAAGCACTGGACCTTTTTAAAGCAAACCCGAAAGATTTTGACCTGGTTATCACCGACCAGACCATGCCAGGTATCACCGGCGCCGAGCTAGCCGAACAATTACTGCAAATACGTCCTGATCTTCCGATCATTCTTTGTACTGGTTACAGTTCTATTATCAACCGAGAAAAAGCAAAGGAACTCGGTATTAAGGAATTTGCATTAAAACCCGTTTCCACAGAGGATCTGGTACGCATTATAAAAAAGGTTCTGGACACGTCTGCCACAACGTCCACATCATCAATGTGATCCAAAATCTTTGATGAAAAAGAACAATACGTCACCAACCAAACGCCCGACAACAAAACCTGTCGACCACTCCTGTTAAAACAAACTCCATTTTCGAAATTCTGAAGTTGGGTGACAGGGGCTGTCCGCTTTTTTTGCCAAAATTTTTATTGGTGAATTTCTTAAAACCATTGTAGAGTGGCAAAAAATTTCTTTTCTATTCCATACAAACTACAGGAGGAACTCATCAATGAGAATTGCTGTTCCAAAAGAATGTGACGTGTCTGAACACCGCGTCGCCGCTGTGCCTGCAAGCGTCGAAAAGCTGATAAAACTTGGCTATTCTGTCCAGATTGAAAGTGGGGCAGGGGCTGCAGCAAATTTTACCGACGATGCATATCAGGCAGCAGGAGCCGAGATAGTTACAGACAAAAAAGAACTGTTAACCCAGGCTGATATCATCCTCAAAGTTCTGGCACTTTCCGATGAAGAACTGGAAATGGTACAATCGGGCACAACAGTCATCAGCTTCGTCTGGGCTGCCCAAAACGAAGAACTTTTAAAAACCTATGCGGAAAAAAACATCAATCTTCTGGCCATAGACTCCATCCCACGTATCTCACGGGCACAAAAAATGGATGCCCTTTCATCCATGGCAAATATTGCCGGATACAGGGCAGTTGTTGAAGCGGCGCACCATTTCGGTCGTTTTCTAACTGGCCAAATTACGGCAGCGGGAAAGATTCCACCTGCCAAGGTATTGGTTATAGGCGCAGGCGTTGCAGGTCTTGCGGCCATTGGTACCGCCAAAAGCATGGGCGCAGTTGTAACCGCCTTTGACACCCGACCAGAAGTCAAAGAACAGGTCGAATCGATGGGAGGTCAGTTTCTCACCGTGGAAATCGAAGAAGACGGTTCTGGAACAGGCGGTTATGCAAAGGTAATGTCCAAAGAATTTATTGATGCGGAAATGGCTCTGTTCAGAGAGCAGGCTAAAGATGTTGACATTGTCATCACCACTGCACTTATTCCCGGAAGACCGGCTCCAAAATTATGGCTTGAAGACATGGTACAAACCATGAAGGAAGGCTCGGTGGTAGTCGATCTTGCCGGTGAACAGGGAGGAAACTGTGATTACACCGTTCCAGGAGAGGTGGTGGTTAAGGAGGGGGTAACCATTATCGGCTACACCAACCTTCCCTCCCGACTTCCTACCCAGTCATCAACCCTGTATGCAACAAACCTGGTACATCTGTTGACCGATCTTACCCCCGAAAAAGACGGTAAACCAGTAATCAATATGGATGATCAGGTTATTCGAGGAGCAACAGTCGTAAAAGACGGGCAAGTGACTTATCCGCCTCCAGCGGTAGAAGTTTCTGCCCAACCTCAAAAGCCGGAACCAAAGCCGGAACCAGTGGTTGAAGTTCAGGAAAAGAAAAAAACGTCTACTGCTCAGATTATGTCCTATTGGGCAGTTGCTGGAATAGCGACGTTGGCTCTTGGCCGGGTCGCACCGCCTGAATTTGTTTCCCATTTTACTGTTTTCGTCCTGGCAGTTTTTATCGGCTGGCAGGTTGTCTGGAACGTAACCCACGCCCTGCACACACCTCTTATGAGTGTAACCAATGCCATTTCAGGAATTGTTGTCATCGGTTCCCTGCTGCAGGTCAGCGGTTCCGGTTCCTGGCTTGTGACCATAATGGCCGCGATTGGTATTCTCGTGGCAACCATTAATATTGCCGGTGGCTTTTTTGTCACCCACCGTATGTTAAAAATGTTTCACAAACAGGAGGAGACAAAATGAGCAGTGTAATTACTATGGCCTACCTGTTTGCGGCGGTTATGTTCATCCTCTCTTTGGGAGGTTTAAGCTCACAGGAAACGGCGAGAAGAGGAAATCTCTATGGAATTGTCGGAATGGCAGTTGCAGTCTTTGCAACCATTGCAAGTTCGGCAGTAGGCGCTTACGGGACCTTGATCTTTGCCATGATCATCGGCGCAAGTGTCGGATTATATCTTGCCAAACGAGTTGAAATGACCGAAATGCCTCAACTGGTGGCAATGCTTCACAGCTTTGTTGGTCTGGCAGCGGTTCTCATCGGCTGGGGCGGCTATTTAGATCCACGAACCCAACTGGAAGGTGCTGCCCATATCATTCACAATACCGAAATCTATCTTGGTATTTTTATTGGAGCCATCACCTTGACCGGATCTGTTGTTGCCTTTGGGAAACTGCAGGGAATTATTTCCGGCAAGCCGTTAATGCTTCCCGGTCGTCACTGGCTTAACCTGGGGGCTCTCGTTCTTACCGTAATTCTCGGATTATTGTTTATTCCCAAACATCACTGCGGCTCCGCAACCTTTTTTCTGTTTGTAATGACTCTGATCGCCTTGCTGGTCGGTATTCATCTGGTTGCCGCCATTGGCGGAGCTGATATGCCCGTTGTTATTTCAATGCTCAACTCCTACTCAGGATGGGCAGCAGCAGCGACAGGCTTTATGCTTGGCAATGACCTGCTGATTATTACCGGTGCACTGGTGGGCTCTTCCGGTGCAATTCTTTCCTACATCATGTGTCGCGGCATGAATCGTTCCTTTATCAGCGTTATAGCAGGAGGCTTCGGTTCTGACGACAGCTCTGCTGCAGATGGTGATGATGTTCCCCAAGGCGAACCAACCCCAACCAACCATGAAGAAGTCGCCGCCGAACTCAGTGATGCTGAAAGTGTTATCATTGTTCCTGGCTACGGTATGGCTGTTGCCCATGCCCAAATGGCAGTCAGCGAACTCACCGAAAATCTTCGTAAAAAAGGTATAGAAGTACGTTTTGGTATTCACCCTGTGGCCGGTCGCCTGCCAGGTCACATGAATGTCCTTTTAGCAGAAGCCAACGTCTCATACGACATTGTGCTTGAAATGGATGAAATCAATGACGACTTCCCGGAGACCGACATAGTACTGGTCATTGGCGCCAATGACACGGTCAACCCTGATGCGGTTGAACGACCCAATTCACCAATTGCCGGTATGCCGGTTCTGGAGGTATGGAAGGCAAAGCGCTGTGTGGTCATGAAGCGCTCGATGGGTTCCGGCTATGCAGGGGTTGCAAATCCGCTATTTGTAAAAGAAAACACCAGAATGCTTTTTGGCGATGCCAAGGAAAGTGTTCAGGAAGTTATTCGTCACCTGCC
>PDWI01007758.1_pt1 | contig 12863 bp, 8 predicted proteins | sample 1430891 | NCBI WGS metagenome assembly PDWI01 (sample SAMN01162508, study PRJNA174530) | Oral metagenome, whole genome shotgun sequencing project. | biome: Marine environment; feature: Marine mammal; material: Swab sample of the gingival sulcus; isolation source: swab sample of gingival sulcus... | reverse complement strand
TCGGCACATAAGATGATGTATTTAGATATTTATGATATTCTACTTACAGACATAAAAAAGCAAGCTAAAGAGTTTATGAAAGACAGAGATAAATTCATATCAAAACTCGCAGGCAAGTTTGAAGAACAAAGCGAAAAGACAAGTATAAAACTTGGAGCAAAGCTAGAAAAGAAACAAAAAAGATACAACGAAATCGACAATCTTTTTGTAAAGGTTTATGATGACTACTTAAAAGAGTTGTTTGATGAAGAAAAATTTAACCTAATATCAAACAACTATACAAATGAACAAAAGACATTAAAAGTAGAAATTAAGGAACTGCAAGAAGAACTAGAACAAAAGAGCGTGGAAGAAGATAATATTGATAGTTTTATCTCTATAATCGAAAATCACGCAAAGATAAAAACACTAAACTCAACCATAATAAACACATTGATTGATAAAGTAGTTGTATCAGAAAAAGAAACAGTAAACGGAGAAAAAACACAGAAAATTAACATAATATATAAGTTCGTGGGTAGTATTGGGTAATTCCCCTACAAATCTACAGTGAGTGAAGCAGCGAGAGCTGGTGAAGCTGGTAAAGGCTTTGCAGTAGTAGCTGAAGAGATTAGAAAACTTGCTGAAGACTCAACTAAGTTTACAGAAGAAATTAGAACAATTATTGAAGAGTTGAAAAGTAAATCACAATCTGCTGTTGACAAGATGCAGGCAGTAGGCAAGATTTCAGCAGAAAGAGATAATCAAACTGTTATTACTCAAGACAAATTTAATGATATTGAATTAGCTGTTGAAAAAAGTAAAGATGTGGTTAAAAAAATAAGTGAAAATTCTAAAACTATCGAAGAAAAGAATAGTAAGATAATTGGAGTAATTCAAAATTTATCTACAATTGCTGAAGAAAATGCAGCTACTACTGAAGAAGCAAGTGCTAATGTCGAAACGCAGACAAACTCAATACATGATATCTCAAGTGCTAGCGATAACTTAGCTGAGATAGCAACGGAACTACAAAATGCAGTGGCTAAATTTAAGATGTAGTATTAGGTGTTAATTTTTTTAATAAATAAATCGAAGTCTGTTAGGACTTCGATTTATTTGTTTGAGATAAAATTTAACTTATTTGTATGCTAATTGTTCAGCAAGATTACCTAAAAGCGGTAAGTGTAATTCTTTATACATTAGTGCAAATATAGCACAAATAATAGTTAAAACAATATAAACTATTGCAATTATAATTATAATTACCCCATACAGCGACATATTTTGTACCGCACCAACTACATCTGATTTTGCTATATTGTTTAAAGCACCAAATACACCTAATATACTCAAAATAATTGATGTAGCCACTACTACCAATCTAAGCAAAAACGCTTGCATTGCATGAAATTTAACAAACATACTATCGTCTTCAATTACGAATACAATAAGTGGAACTAGCCATGCTACAAATTTTACATAAGGTACGAAATTTAGTACCATAGGTAAGATGTAAACTAATAACGAAATAATAGCAGCACTGTTTTTACCGATTGATGAGTTATGTGCAGGTTGTTGTTCAATTTTCATAATATACCTCCCAATAATATTATAAACTTGGATAAACAAGTAAGTTACTTTTATACTTGTTGGTGAAATTTTAAATTCTGGTATATTATATCACATATATAATCGTGGTCTAATTAAATTAATTTAACTGTAATTATTAAAATTTAATATAAAAACTAACGGTTACAATTATGAACTAAATAATAATAAAATCCCATAGTGCCTACTATAAATTATTATTTAGTTCACATCTGTTTGTAAATAGTTAAATTTGTCAATAAAGTGTAAGCTATGAAATAACAAGAAAAAACAATTAATATGTATAGTAAGCTAAAAAAAACCGAACTTTATTGTTCGGCTTTTCTTACATATACTAGTTTTTGCGACAACGTACCCAAAAGTGGTACATAAACTTTTTTATTTTGTGTTGACTTGATAGCACAGTAAATATTAATTATTATATATGAGATGAAAAAGATGAAAAAAATTGCTTGCAGTAAGAAAACTCCACCTTCAAAGCTCATTAAAAAGTAGCCAAATCTAAAATAAGCTAATTCTTTAATCAATATCATAAATAGATAAATAATATTTAGTAAGCCGATTAATAATGTTGACTGTACAGCATTATATCTGACAAACAAACTATTTGATTCAGATAGTAAGAACATTATTGGCACAAGCCAAGCTATGTATCGTATAAAAGGAATTGCTAACAAACACATTGGTATGACATAAACTAGTAAAGATATTAAAGACGCTCTGTTTTTACCAATTGATGATTGGTGTTCTTCTAATTGTTCAATTTTCATAATAGTACCTCCTTGTTATGTGAAAAATCAATTAATCGTAATTAAATTATAGCATATAAAACACATTATCCTAATTAAAAAAATTTAAAAGTTAAAAATAGTTCCAAATAATAAAAAACCATTAATATATATCATCTATCAATATATACTAATGGTTTAAATCTAATTGTAATCAATTTTATATAATATTTAACTAATAAGTATAAACAATTCTGTCAGCTATGCTACCAAAAATTGGTAATTTAAGTTCCTTGTACATTAGACCTGCAATCGCACCAACAACATTTAAAAAAACATATATTATAACTGTCCAGGTTATATATGAATTCATATTAATTGCATAGTCCTTTGATAATTCAAACAGTTTACCTACAAAATTTGCGCCATGTGTTAGACCAAAAGTTAATACCGTAAACGAAATAACAAGTATATATGTTGTTATCATTAAAACTAAAGCTTGCATAGCGTGAAACATCACTAATCTACTTTTTCTCTCTTTTAGATAGATTATAAGTGGCACAAGCCATGCAACATACTTGACGTATGGAAGGAACAATAACATTGTTCCAAGGGAATAAGCAAGTACCGACATAATACCAGCACTGTTATTGCCAATCGAAGAATCATGAACAGCATGATTTTCATATTTCATTCTTTTTGTTTCCTCCTAAAAAATTACCAAAAACAATTTACTAACTATACAAATTCAATGGTGTTCGTTTTATAGACGCTTATTTTACTGTATTTGCCACCTTGACGAATGTATTATATCATAAAGTATATATTTTAATGATTAAGTAACGGTAATCAGCTTTATCTAAAAGTAACATATGTATTTATTGTAAATAATATGAATTTTATATTAACTAAAAGTCCTTTTGTTCAAAGTAATGTAATTATAAGGAAATAAAATTCATATATTTTTTACAATTAACATCTAAATTTCATATAAAAAACTATTGGTTTTATAGCTCAAAAAGTCAAAAAAAATAAAAGTTTTACATGGTAAGTAATAAATTATAAGCTCTATTAAATATCCATAAAATTAAATTGCAAAACTATAAAATATTTAAAATCCTTGAAACAAATAACTCTAACTATGTATTTTTTTTGTGATTTGTATTATAATACAGATAGAAATACAAACCCAAGCTATACAGAAAAATTTGTAATTTATATGATTTTATTTGTATAATTAAAGGTATTGAAAGGTTAATTATGAAAAAAACACTTGTTTTTGTTTTGAGTTTAACTATTATGTTATTATTTACAGCGTGCAAGTCAAATGACATAGTTAAAAGTCAAATAAACGAAAAAAAATTTTTTACTAAAGGTAAAGGTGCTGGTAAAAAAATTACTGGGGCGGAGCTTGTCAAAAATATTCATGCTCGTAAGGCGATTGCCTACGCAATTGATAAAAATTATCTAACTAGTGAAATTATCAAAGGTGGAGCTTATCCTGTTGATTTTTATATCCCTAAAGATTTTGCAAAACATAATGGTCAAGATTTTAGGGAGCACCAGAAATACGGTTGGTATCATTTTAATGAGAAATATGCCCAAAGAGAGTGGGAACTTGCTAAAAAAGAACTAGGTTTTAATCGTGTGAGAGTAAGAGTTCTTACTTTTAGAGATAATGACAATGTAAAGACTGTTTCTGATTACATAAAATCACAGCTTGAAGAAGTCCTTACCGGAATTGATGTCAAACTTATCAAGTTAAATCAAAGTGCAAAAAGAGAAGTTTCAAGTAAAGGTGATTTTGATATTGAGTTATTGGGGTGGAAACCAGATTATCCGGACCCGATGACCTATCTTGATATGTGGTGTCATACAAATAGTCAAAATACCATTGGTTTTAATAATCATGAATATAACGAAATTATTAAAGCGTGTAAAGGTGGTAAATTTGCTAATAAGTTAGACGAACGTTGGCATATGTTACAAAAAGCTGAAAAAATCCTTGTTAAAGATAGTGTAGCACTTGTGCCGCTTAGTCAATCATCGACTAGCTATGTTCAGAGGTCATACTTATATAATGTTGCCAGGCATAAATTTGGTGCTGCGGAAACGTATAAAGATGCTATTATTTCTAAATTCCGTAAGGGCAAAAGAATAATTAATCTATGTTCGGTTAGTGAAATTAATACACTTGATCCGACTAAAGCTATCAATGTAATAACTTTTAATATTTATGCAAACTGTATGGAAAACCTTGTGATGCTAGATGAAAATGATGATGTGACTGCTGGCGTTGCTAAAAATTGGGAAGTATCAAAAGATGGTAAAACCTATACTTTCTATCTAAGAAATAGTAACTGGTCGAATGGTTATCCGGTTACGGCTAATGATTTTGTATATTCGTGGCAGAGATTAGCTGACCCAAAGACTAATAGTCCATATCGACATTTGATTGAAAATTTACAAATTAAGAATTTTAGAGTGGTACTAGATGGCAAACAGCCGGTTAGTAGTCTTGGAATCAAAGCTGTTGATAATAATACACTAGAAGTTAATTTAGAAAGACCGGTACCCTATTTTTTAAAAACTATTACATTAGCAAGTTTTTCGCCGATAAATCAGCAGTATTTTGAGGAGCAGGGAGCTGAATTTGGTAAGACGGAAAAAAATATTATTTATAATGGGGCGTATATCCTTACCAACGTCCAACAAAATTATGGATATTCACTTATCAAAAATAAGAATTATTGGGACGAAAAAAATGTTAATAATGATGAAGTCAATTTTAGAAAAGCTCCCAAAATTGAAGAGCGTTTGAGTTTGTATGAAAGTGGCGAGATAGATGCTGTAAAAATCAGAAGTAGATTTTTGGAATTATATAGAACTTCATCTGATTATCAAAATAGTATTAGCTCAGATGTCAATTTCATGGTGTTTAATTTGCGAGAAGAATAAAATATTATAAATGAAGAAACCTTTTTAAATAAAGGTTTTTTTTGTATATAAAAGGGAAAGAAGCCGATAAATATATACAGATACAATATACTGATAAAGTGTAAATTTTTCACTTAATTTCTAAGTAACGATTTCATTTTTGTAAATATATTTACAAGAAATATTTCATATACTTTACAATAACTAGTAATGTATTTACTAAAACGTAATATAATACTATGATAGTACAATAAGTCTTGCAATAGGAGGTTACCGAAATGAAAAAAATTGCTGTCATCTTACTTGCTCTATCTTTAACGTTTACTTTGTCAGCTTGTGATGTTAAGAATAAGGCTAAACAAGATAATTTACAAAAAAATAAATTTAACTCAAAAAACACACAAAATGAAAAAGAAATAAAAAAAATCACAGGTAAAGAACTTGTGAGAAATAAGCATGCCAGAAAGGCAATAATTATGTCAATCAAAAAGGATTATATAGTTGATGAGATTATCAATAGTGGTCACATAGCTATTGATTATTTTATACCAGTTAACTTTGCTAAATATAATAAAAAGGATTTTCGTGAATTTGCACCAGAAGGTTGGAATCATTATAATTTGGAAGAAGCAAAAAAAGAGTGGTCACTAGCCAAAGATGAACTTGGCTTTGATGAGGCAACATTAGAATTTTTGACCTATGATAGTGATTTGTATCCTAAAAAAATGGCAGAGTATATCCAAGCATCGTTAACGAGTAATCTTGATGGTTTGACTGTTGTAATTAATCAACAGCCTTTCAAGAATAAAATCAAACTTGCCAAAAAAGGACAGTTTGAAATGGAGTATGCTGGCTGGATGCCTGATTATCCCGACCCAATGACATTCTTAGATATGTGGGCAGCGGGTAATGGCCAAAATACGATTGGTTTTAATAATGAAGAGTACAATAAAATTATACATGACACAAAAGTTGGTGAACTAGCTTTTCAGCCTGATAAAAGATGGCAAGCACTACAAAGGGCAGAAGAAATTTTAGTGCGTGATGAAGCTGTGTTGATGCCGATTTTTCAAGTTGGTTCGAGTTATGTTCAAAAAGCAACATTAAAAGGTTTGGAGCTACATAATTTCGGTTCCCCTACTACATTTAAAAATGCAACTACCGAGATTAAAAATAAAGATGGTAAACGCATTATTAAATTAAGTGGTGAAGACGTGCCGACCCTTGATTCGACCAAGGCTAGTAATGTGATAACATTTGAAATAATCAATAATTGCATGGAAAATCTTGTGATGCTCGATAAAAATGATGATGTTAAACCAGGTGTAGCTAAAAGTTGGGATATTTCAGAAGATAAAAAACGCTATACTTTTCATTTGAGAAAATCTAAATGGTCTAATGGTGATCCAGTAACAGCACATGACTTTGTTTACGCATGGCATAGATTAGCTGATAAAGCTACTGGTAGCCAGTATAGATTTATGATAGAAACTATTCAACTTAAAAATTACCAAGCAGTTTTAGATGGTGAACTACCCTTGTCAGAGCTTGGTGTTAAAGCTCTTGATGACCAAACACTTGAAGTTAGTTTAGAAAAACCAATACCATACTTTTTAAAAACAATTACACTGGCTAACTTTGCTCCTTTAAATCAAGAATTTGTCGAAGAAAAGGGCGAAAAATTTGCATCTAGCAAAGATGATGTGTTGTATAATGGTGCTTACATAATTGATAGCTTGGATACTGGTTATGGTTATTCATTTGCTAAAAATCCTAATTATTGGGATGTAAAAAATGTTAAAAATGATGGTGTGGAGTTCCGAGTTATCAAAGAAAAATCAGCTGCCATGAACTTATATGAAAATGGTGAATTAGATAGAGTAGATATTATTGCTGAGTACAAGGAAAAATATGAAGATGACCCAAGTTATAACAATAATCTGGAGACGAGTACATATTATATCATATTTAATGTTGGTAACGATAATAACTAGCTAATAAAATAGGTTTCCGTAAGCACTTCTTAGTAGTGTAGCGGAAACCTATTTGTTATCAATTTTATATTCGCAAATTTTGTTTTTGCCAGTGTTTTTAGCTTGGTAGAGAGCTTTATCAGCCATTTCAACCCACTTTGCAAGGTCAGAAGTGTTGTCGTATTTAGCAAAACCGATGCTAGCAGTGACCGAAATTTTGTCTTGATTAGTTTCAATAATTGCATTTTCAATGTCAGTGCGAATTTTAACAGCGCGTTTGACAGCCTGTTCATAACTATATTTTGATAGTATCACGATAAATTCTTCGCCACCATAACGCGATGCGATGTCTTGACCGCGGACATTAGCTTTTAAAATTTCAGCAAGTTTAACTAAAACTTTATCACCGACTTCATGTCCGTAATTGTCATTTACTCGTTTAAAATTATCTAAATCGAGCATCAAACAAAATAAATAGATATTATTTTGTTTAGCGTACTCAATTAGTTTTTCTGTATAACTGATAAATTTTCTTCGATTATAAAGACCTGTTAAATAGTCCTGATAGGAGTATTTTTTTAGCGCTTCTTCTTGAGCCTTTTCTTTGGTAATATTTTCTTTAATAGCAACGTACTTGGTAATATTACCAGAGGTATCTTTGATGGGGGAGATAACTGATTTTTCCCAAATAAGTTCACCTGATTTAAGTTTATCTCTGAGATTGCCCCGCCAAATCTCACCTTGGCTTAAAGTTTTCCACATTTCTTCAAAGAATTTATTACTGTGATATCCTGATTTGAGTATTTTCGGACTATTACCAATGGCCTCTTCTTCGCTATAACCAGTTAGGTTTTGAAAGGATGGATTTACTTTTTCAATGATACCATTGGCATCTGTGACAACAATGGCAGATGCCACGCTATTGAAGATAGTTTTGTAGATTTCACTCTCAATCAACTCGTTTTTAAGTTCGGTTATGTCATAAATATTAAAAATGTAACATTCGATATCATCAATTACTTTTGGGTACAAGTTAAATTTAAAATAATAATTGGTGTCCATCCTGGTTTGATAAGCGTAAATCATCGACTTGTTAAGTAGGTCATTTAAGTTAAATTTAGCCAATTTTCTATTGAAAGAATTTAATAAGTTATTGTTTATATCGATATTTAACATTTTTAAAAATAGACTAGCTTTTTTGTTGATATAAACAATACTGCCAGTTTTAGTGCAGATAATATAAGCTAGCTCGCTTTCATCATTTAATTGTTTTAAACTTAATTTAGCCATTTTAAGCTCCTTTTAACGAAAAGTTTTGGGGCAAAAACAAGCATAAATAATAACCATAATCATTTGTAGTGTACTTAAATTTATTGTTGATAGATAACCCCACTTTATAATAATATCGGCAAAAAATATATTATGTTTTGTGGAATGATATATATATAATTGTATATAAAAAATATCCCCTATAGTTTATAAGAGGATATTTTTTTAGTAGGTATGAAATTACGTTTTTATAATTTGAAGTTAGCAACTTCATTTTGTAATTCACTTGCTATTTCTGCTAGGTTAGCACTTGCGTTGGAAATGTCGTTAATAGAGTTAGTTTGTGTTTCAACACTTGCGCTAGCTTGTTCGGTAGTAGCAGGATTTTCTTCAGCGATAGCAGACAGATTTTGTATAACGCTAATAATTTGTTGGTTTTTCTCTTCGATTAATAGAGAGTTTTTATTTAAGTTTTCCATGATGTTTTTACTAGTTTCAACAGTTTTTTCAATTTCAACAAACTTATTTTGAGTGATATGTGTTTGATTATCTTGCAAACCAACAATTTTGCCAACTTCTTGCATTCTATCAACTGCACTTTGTGATTTTTCTTTTAGTTTGTCAATGATTACTCTAATTTCTTCAGTGAACTTGGTCGAGTCTTCAGCAAGTTTCCTAATTTCTTCGGCAACAACTGCAAAACCTTTTCCTGCTTCCCCTGCTCTAGCAGCCTCGATAGCAGCATTTAATGCTAATAAGTTAGTTTGGTCGGCAATTGATTGGATCATTTCTGATGCTTTGAAAATGTTTTCTGCACTTTCATTGGTTTCCATGATTATCTCATTTACAAAACCAGCTTCATTTTTACTATTTTCAATTAATTCAGCTAGGTTGTTAAGAGCTGTTTTTCCTTCATCTTTTTTGTTGTCGATATCCAATGTCGCAGTTTTAAGTTCTTTTAAAATTTCAATCATTTCGTTAAGCAAAGTCGAGTTAGCTTCGATGTTGTGAGCGACATCTGTTGTATCATGGGCTTGGCTCGTAGCACCTTCGGCAATATTACTAACAGCATTGGCTACTTCGGCTGCTGAGGCGTTGGTGCTTTGGGCTGTTGCTGTTAATTCTTCGGCAATGGCAGCTGTGTTGGCAGCGTTGTCCGAGATGTTTTGCACAATTGTTCTTACATTTGCAATAAATCCATTAACACCATTGGCCAGGTCACCAACTTCATTTTTAGTACCAAGCTCGATGTGTTGTGTAAGATCACCTCCGGCTTTTGATAAACTTATTAATTTATCATTGAGGATTGCAAGGTTTTTAATTACAGTTTTGAATAGCACAAAGATAGCAAATAAAAGCATAATTAATATAATTATAACAAATATAATTACAATGTATATTATTTTCTGCATTTTTTTTCTAGCTTGCTCAACATTACTGTCGCATCTTTTTTCAAGTTTTTCTAAAAATTCATTAATAGGAGACATTATGCCAGCTTTCATTTTCATGTAATTTTTATCATGTAGTATTTTAATAGCTACTTGCTGTGGTGAGTCATAGCTGTTTAGTAGTTCTTTTTCTTTTTCACCGATTTTATTATCAACTATGTTAAATGCCATGACTTCAGTATTAACAAGACCATTGGAGTTGGCATTGGATTTATCTAAGAGGGCAAATTCTTCGCTGGTAAAGTTTAATTCTTTCATTATGTCTGTTAATGATTTAGTTATATCTGAGTTGCCACGTGGATTTTTATGCTCAACAGCAGCTAAATCCCAAAATATCATATTGTAGTTAATTGGTCTTGGTATCTTACCACTTCTGATATCGAGTATGGCATTGTATTCTCTTAGATATTCTTTGGCTTGCTCTGGTTCAGATTTTTTACTTATTACATATAACCTAGCCAATCTTGTTAAATCATCTGATGATTGGCGAAGCTCATCGGCTGCTTGATAGCTTTTGTATCTAATTTCATCTTGTCTTATCAAGTCTTCTTGGGTGCTTTTTAAAACAAACAGTAAGCCGATTGATATAGCAACCATAATTGATATTATGGTTGAACCAATGATAAGTAGTTTTTTTATAGACATAATTTCCCCTCCTGTGGTATTAAAGTCTTTAATAATAAAACATATAAAAATTGTAACGTTATATTACGTACATTATTTTTTCCTTTTGGGATAATTTAACTTCTATGTTTATTGATTTATGTAATATAAAGACCTTTTGATAATAAATACGTCTGCTTTTGCAGAGTGCTCATATTAATATTTTCTTACCAATTACAAGTGAATTATCGTCATAAATCATCAATTGTTTAATCAATAAGTAAAAATTATCAGTTAACATTTGTATTTTATTTATCAATATTAAATGTGTATTTTAAAAGTGTTGTGTAAATTTTTTTTGAAAAATTTATGGTATAAAAACTGCAAATTATTTTTAATTGATAAGATTTTCGGTTCTTTTGTTAAAACTAAATATGAAAATCGGGGGGGTAACTAAAGAAATATATATGATTGTCCGATATTACATATACTTGTTGGGTTGATGTATAGTTTGCTTTTTGATTATTGTTTTTTCTAAATCATGGAAGTAAACTTTGAGCTAGTAGAAGGGGTTTATTATGAAAAAAATTTTTAATTTTTCTAACAACAATAAAATTAGTCGACGTTTAAATCTGCGGGTAATTTCAGTATTACTAATAATTTTTATTGTACTTACTGCATACACATCGATTACAAATTATAATAAAGAACTTGATTTACAAGTAAAAATAGTGACTAGAGATGGACAAATATTAGGTAAAAATATCGGTGAGCATTTTAATTGTGCTTATGCAACGGCATCGTCACTTGAAAAAAATATAAACGAAGAACTTAAACTTAGTAAGTCAGAAAGGGATAGAAATGTTGTTTATAAGTGTGTGCAAGCCGCTTATAATTCAAATCCTAATATTTATGGTATTGGGGCGTTTTTTGAACCAGATGCTTTTGATGGTAATGATGCGTTATTTGAAAATAGTGGTAAACATTCCACAAAGACTGGTCGGTTAGCAGTTTATTGTTATAGTGATGGCAACAACCAAGTTATTAGGCCTTCTGAAACAATCGATGATAATTCAAAGAATGCTTTTTATAAAGATGCAGTTGTTAGAGGTGAAAAGCATATTAGCAAACCATATCAAATTACAATTGATGGTGAAAAAACGCTTATGATAAGTTATAATATACCAATTAAACAAGATGGTAGAGTTATTGGACTTGTGCAGTGTGATGTTAATGTTGCGACAATTCAAAAGTATATGGAAAAATATCGAAAAAATTTTAAATCATCATATTATACTTTGGTAAGTAGTGATGGCACAATTTGGGGTCATAGTTTAAAAAGTGAAAAGATACTGCATAATGAGTTAAAAAGTCATCCTAAATTTGAAAAGTGTTATGACAAAGCATTTCAAAATGGTACTAGCGAAACAGAAGAAATATCTTCATCAACAAAGAAAAATACGAAATATATTTTTTCAGCAATTGATTTAGTAGGTTTGGATGAGAAACTTATATTACAGTCATCAACTCCTTTTAATGATTTTGTGAAGAAATCAAAGGCTAATTCGTATAAACTTGTAGGTATTTTTATAATTGTACTATTACTTACAACTTTTGTACTAAAGTTTTTTGTTGAAAAAATGGTTGCCAAACCGCTTAATCTGATTAAGACAGTAATGATAAATGTTTCAAATTATAATTTAAATACGGAAAAAGAAAAACAAGAAGCTAAAAAATATATGTCGCAGCCAGATGAGATTGGCGAAATAATGCGTTCTATGAAAGTAATGATAGATAATCTAGAATCAATAGTTCGTAATATATCAAATTATGCAAGCAATACAGCGGCTACTGCAGAGCAGTTAACGGCGACAGCTCAGAGTACCAATGAGAGTGCAAAAGAAGTTGCCAATGCTGTTGATAGTATCGCTAAAGGGGCAACAAGTCAAGCTCAAGATACAACGGAAGCAGCGGTCAATATTGAGGAAAATTCTAAGTCGCTTATAACTATGATAGATGTTTTACGTGAGTTACAAACAGCGACTGAAAACATCGATGAACAAAAAGATGAAGGTAAAAAAGCCTTAAATACCTTGTCTGAGTTAACAGAAGATAGTAAAAATGAAGCTTCATACGTGCATAAGATTATTATGGAAACAAATGAAAATGCTGAAAAAATCTTTAAGGCAAGTGAAATGATACAATCGATTGCAGATCAGACCAATCTGCTTGCTCTAAATGCTGCAATTGAGGCAGCTAGAGCTGGCGAAGCTGGTAAAGGTTTTGCTGTTGTTGCGGAGGAAATTAGAAAATTA
>PDWI01008007.1_pt1 | contig 12864 bp, 14 predicted proteins | sample 1430891 | NCBI WGS metagenome assembly PDWI01 (sample SAMN01162508, study PRJNA174530) | Oral metagenome, whole genome shotgun sequencing project. | biome: Marine environment; feature: Marine mammal; material: Swab sample of the gingival sulcus; isolation source: swab sample of gingival sulcus... | reverse complement strand
TTCTTGGTCACTTAAACCGTGGAATTTTTCAGGAAGTGGGCGTAATGCTTTGGTTAAAAGTTGCACTTCACGACAACGAACCGTTAATTCGCCTGTTTTCGTTTTAAATAATTCGCCTTTCACCCCAACGATATCGCCAAGATCCCATAATTTCACTTTGTCGTTATATTCACCTTCTGGCAAATTATCACGCGCAATATAAAGTTGGATTTGACCGCTTACATCTTGAATGGTTACGAAAGACGCTTTACCCATCACACGACGTAACATAATACGTCCTGCTACTTTCCCTGCTCACGAATATGATTTAATTTTTCACGGCGAGCTAACATTTCACCGTTTAGGTCTAATTCTTGATTTTGTTGTTCAGACATTTTGATCCCTTTATACTTAATCTATGATATATAAAATTGCATAAGATTATACTTGATTTTTATGAAAATTGATATTTTAAAATCACAATAAGCGAGATGATTTTATACATTTTTTACAAAAATAATATAGCTAGGTCATTGAGTTTGTTAAAACAATTATAATATTTTAACTTTTAGCTTTATTTTTATAATAACTAATCAATTCTTGTCGTCTTTTATTCAATTCCTCACGAATGGCTTGTTTTTCAAAACCATCGGCAATCACTTGTTGTACACTTACTTTGCTTGCGGCAGAGTAAAGTTGTTTTGCATATTCACGTTGCGGATATGCTCGATCTTCAAACCCTAAACGCCCTTTGCTATCCGCCTCACAAACCAATAAAAAATCAAAAAATCGCTCAGGTTTTCGCCACACATCAAATTTATTAAATAATTTCATTACCGTTTTCGGCTTTAATTCCATAATTTTATGGCAATGGGTGTGATATTCAGCGGTTAATTTTGCAAAATCTTTAAAATGAGTTGGCACTTTTAAACGGTTAGATAAGCTCATAGATAGTTCTACACCACGTTGTTCGTGTCCATAATGGTGGGGCAGAATGTCTTTATTTGTCGTTCCTTTGCCTAAATCGTGGCATAACGCACCAAATAGCATCATTTCAGGATCATTCGCTTCAACACTTAATTTTTTAGCTTGTTCTAAAACCATTAATGTATGTACCCCACAATCAATTTCAGGGTGGTGTTTTTCAGGTTGAACAACGCCAAAAAGCTGATCGATTTCAGGAAATAATACCTTTAACGCACCAGCTTCTCTTAACACAGAAAAATAAATATGAGGCGAAGGTGTGCTGAATGCTTTGCGAGTTTCTAACCAAACACGCTCCACCGTAAGATGATCTAGTTCGCCACTAGCGGTTAAATTTTTCATTAAATTTACGGTTTCTTCGGCAATCGTAAAACCTAAATGATAAAAACGAGCAGCAAAGCGGGCGGCACGTAACACACGCAAAGGATCTTCTGAAAACGCAGGGGAAATATGGCGAAGAAGTTTATTTTTTAAATCTTGAACACCATTAAAAGGATCGTGCAAATTGCCATCAATATCCTGAGCAATTGCATTAATTGTTAAATCTCGGCGGATAAGATCTTGTTCAAGGGTAATTTCTGGAGAAAAATCACAAATAAACCCGTTATAACCAGAGCCATTTTTGCGTTCAGTGCGAGCCAGTGCATATTCCTCTTTGGTTTTTGGGTGTAAAAAAACGGGAAAATCATTACCGACTTGTTGAAAGCCTTGATTTAACAATTTTTGTGGCGTTGATCCAACTACAAGCCAATCTCGATCTTTTACAGGAATATTTAATAATTGGTCACGAACGGCACCGCCGACAAGGTAAATTTGCATAGGAATAATAAATATATTATATGTAGAGACAGAGAATACTCTGTCTAGCTCTGTTTATTAAAAAATTATAAAGACAGCGCGTGCGCTGTCTCTACAAGGGATAATTATTCAACAGTCACTGATGTAATAATCACTTCTTCTTTTGGTACATCTTGGTGGAAACCACGATTTCCTGTTTTCACGCCTTTGATTTTATCAACTACGTCCATTCCTTCAACCACTTCTGCAAACACCGCATAGCCCCAGCCTTGCATTGTTTCTGATTTGTGATCTAAAAACGTGTTATCTGCAACATTGATAAAAAATTGAGCCGATGCTGAATGAGGATCAGAAGTACGAGCCATTGCAAGTGTGCCACGCACATTACTTAATCCATTATTTGCTTCATTGCGAATTGGTGCTTTGGTCTCTTTTTCAAAGAAACCGCTTTCCATACCGCCACCTTGAATCATAAAACCATCAATTACACGGTGGAAAATCGTGTTATCGTAAAAATCTTCTTTACAATAATCTTCAAAGTTTTTTGCAGTAATTGGGGCTTTTTCAAAATTTAATTCAATTTTAATGTCGCCGAAATTTGTATGTAATGTAATCATTTTGTATCCTTTATTTATTAAAAAATTATAAGCGGTCGTATTCTCGCATTTTTTTGTAAAAAGAGAAACAAAGCAATAAAAGATAATTGCAATTAATTTGATAAGTTATATTAAAGTATACTTTTAAATTTAATTTTGTATAAAATCAGATTTATTCATCTTCTGACTTGTACATAGGATAAAAATTCTTTATAATTCAGGATTATTGTGTAACCCATTTAATGGGTTGTGCAAATCAATGAGAGTATTTTTGGTGTCTCGCAACAGTGTTTAGTTTACTTGGTCAGGTTCGGAAGAAAGCAGCCAGAATTAGATTACGGTGTGCCGAGAAGAGCTGGAAATACTCTCACCTTTTTTTATCCTTTCTATTAATTTTAAAATGGCTTTTAATAAACCTCGCTCTAAATCAATATCTGTAAGATACAAAAATAAAGTAAGAAAATCTAAACCTTCAGTCTCTTTTGAAGAGACAAAAATTATTTTATTCAATAAACCTTACGATGTTTTAACTCAATTTAGTGATGATTTAGGACGAAAAACGCTAAAAGATTTTATTGATATTCCCAATATTTATCCAGTGGGGCGTTTAGATCGAGATAGTGAGGGTTTGTTATTATTAACTAATAATGGGCAGATTCAACATCGTTTAGCCAATCCTAAATTTGAAAAAGCAAAGACCTATTGGGTACAAGTTGAGGGGATTCCTCAAGAGGAAGATTTAAGAAAATTACAACAAGGCGTGCAATTAAAGGACGGAATAACAAAACCGTCAAAAGTGAAAAAAATCACACCGCCTGATTTTAATTGGGATTCTGCCCCTAAAATTCGAGAACGCAAAAATATTCCAACAAGCTGGATTGAATTAACGATTACGGAAGGTAAAAATCGCCAAGTTAGAAGAATGACCGCAAATATTGGTTTTCCTACACTTCGTTTAATTCGAGTGGGATTAGGAATTTTTAAACTTGATAGTTTGAATAATGGCGAATATCGAGAATTAACTTTATTAGAGAAAAAACAACTGTGGACATCTTTACAATTAGATCACCACAGTCGCTGATCGTTTAATATAACAAGGAATAAAGATAGCGTCTAAATTTAGGCACTAATGGATCGGTATTTCCTATCGCAGAAAGAAGGGCTAAAAACTGTTTTTTGACTTCGCCATTTGCAATGCCTAAATCTTGTCTTAACCAACCTAATAATAATGTAAGAGCATCTTCATTTTTACCAATTTGATGTAATTGATTCGCTAATTTAATCGCAATTTCAGGTGTTTGATTCTTTGCATAATCTTCCTGTAATTGTTTAATTTCAGGCGATTCTTGAGCTTGTTCTAATAATAAAATTTGATCTTGTAAACCTTTCCAACGACTATCTCGGTCATATTGTGGAATTTTGGCTAAAATTTCTTTTGCAGGCTCAATTTGTTTCATTGCAATGTAAGTTTCTGCATACAGCAAACCAAAATCACTATTTTTTTGATCTGTTAATTCCCAAGCAGATTTTAATAATGGTAAGGCTTTATCAAATTCATTATTTTGCAGATAAGTTAAGGCCTCATTAAATTTTAATTCTTCTTCTTTGGGTAGAATATTGGCTAAACGAATGCGTAATTCTTGCTCTGTAATAGGCTCTAAGATTGCATCAACAGGCTGACCTTCATTAAAGAAATAGGTTGTAGGCAAGGTTTGAATTTGAAATTGTGAAGCAATAATACGTTGTTCATCACAATTAATAATCCCTAGAAGAAATTGTTTAGGATATTCTTCTGCTAATTTTTTTAATAAATTTGTCATTTCAACAGATTGAATATGTTGAGGTGACATAAAATGAAAAATAACAGGTATTGCTAAACTTTCATTGAGTATATCTCTAAAATTATTTTCATTTAAATCAATAATATAGTTCATAAAATAAGGACTTAGTAAGTTATCAATATATTTGATTCTAACAGAAATATTTAGTTTTTTTAATGTTTTAACAGATGTAAGAATCAAATTTTGTAAAAAATTATCAAAATCTTATCGCTTATTTACAAAATATAAAGAAAGTTATTCTAATGATATTGACAGTCATATAATATCAAGGGTATTTTTAGAGACTAATTTATATCAGTGATTAAATAATTAGTTGTATTATCTAATAGTTTATATGAAATATGGTAGCACAAAGGAATGGTGATGAAAAAACAGAGTATTTTAATAAAAATATTTTTACCTATAATGGCAATTTTACCCTTGGCAATCTCTTTATTCCTTGGGGCGTTTTGTGTGGTACATTGGCAATGCAAGCGGGTTTAACACCTTTTCAAGGGCAACTAACATCACTGTTAATTTTTGCTGGTGCCGCACAGCTTTCAGGAATTGCCCTTTTAGGGGCTGGCGGAAGTTGGTCAGCATTGATTAACAGTACATTAATGATTGGGTGTCGGCATTTTTTATATTTCGCTACATTTCGTAATGAAATCATTAAGTTATCTTTAATAAAGCGGTTGTTTTTTGCTTTTGTATTAACAGATGAGATGTTTGTTGGTTATATTTTAGATAGAAGGGAAGTGAAATGATTACCTCATCTTATTTTACATTAGCAATTATTGTGATGGCGATAATCACATTCAGCATTCGTTATTCCTTTTTTACTCGTAGTTTTAAAATCAATTTGAGCAATAAAGTAAGAAGTGTACTTTTATTTACCGCCCCTTGTGTTTTAACGGCAATGTTTACCCCAATTTTATTCAAATCTGCTTTTGAAACGCATCAAATGATAAGTTTATTACACAGCAGTTACTTTTTAGCTGGTATTGCCACTATTATTTTGAGTTTATTTATTCGCCATACTTTTGTTGTAATTATTTTAAGTATGGGATTGTTTTATGGATTGCGATTTATAATAAATTAACGTAAAACTGATGTGAAAATAGATTAGATTTAATGAATATTTTGTGTAACTAACACGAGTTTTAGGCATTTTCCAAGCAACTTAATAATGAAATACACATTGTTAAGTTGTTGTTTTTTGTACAATTCTGTACAATTTATTTTTATTAACTTTTCAGAGGAATAGAAAAAATGTCTCAATTAAACAAAAAACAAGTTAGAGAAACATTAGACCAATTATTAGAAAAATTGCCTGCGAGTGCATAGCGGTAAACTGCTTTTTGTTTTAAGTCAAACAGATAAAACCGAGCCGATGCGAGAGTGGAACAAATCTTCTTTTGAGCCGTCAGCAAGCCAACAAGAAAATATTATTTAAAATAGTACAAGATGAGCTTAATGAGCTTTTAAATTCATTATAATTAAACAAAATGCTACCATTATCGGTAGTATTTTCACACTCCAATTATCCATAAACTCCCTTATTCTTTCTTTTTCACTCTATTTTTTACGCCATATTAATAATATAAAACTGTTGTTCAGTTGTTTTTTTTTTGTACAATTTGGGCTGAGCATAATTTTAATGATTTATAGAATTATGTACGTTTAAAATTGAATGATAAAAGGAAAAGATTATGTCAATGATCAATAAATTTGATAAAACTATTTTTGAAAAAGCACAACAAATTGTGAATAAATGGGATTTCTCTCTTGCGATTGATAAATTATGTGAAAGAGAAGATTGGAACAAAGAAAGAGCAGAAAAAGCCGTTGCTGATTACAGAATTTATATGGCGGCAACAAAAGCACTAAACGGCGAACAAATGGTGCCAAATGGCGATATTGATGAAATTTGGCATATGCACATTTTAGACACTCGTGCTTATTTAAAAGACTGTTTAGAACTATTTGGTGGCTTTTTACATCATTATCCTTATTTTGGAATGTTAGGCGAAGAAAATCGTCAGCAATGGCTTGATACTCAAAGTGAATCACAACAACTTTGGGCTGATTTAACAGGCGAAGCGTTATATTCTCAATCATTAAAAGCAATGAAATGTCCTCAACTTTGTCCTTGTGCAATAGATGAAGGCGAACCTTTATTAGCGATTGACAATCAATATATCAAAAACTTTGCAAGTAGCATTATGCAAAAAGTCGCTTAATATTATTATCCGACAATTAGAATAATGAAATTAAAACAAGATTTACTATTTTTGGTTGTCGCTAATCAATATGTGATTGTTGATTTTACAACATTTTTTCGCTCTGATGATTGGTCTTTTACTTTTTGTCAGAGTGAAATTTTATTTAACCGCTTAAAAGAGCATCATCGTTTGGGTTTGCCCTTAACCGACTTTACTTTGCAACAATTTGCCCAAAAAGAAAATCTTATTTTCACACAAGTTGAACCAGAAAAACCTAATACGCACTTAAATTTTTGGTTACAAACCACGAATAAATGTAATCTAAATTGCACTTATTGTTATATTCCATCGTTGCATTCAACCCAAGAGATCGATCCTAATTTATTTGATCTGTTAAAAACGAAAATTTTACAAGAACCTAATATTCAATCCGCTGGTATTAAGATCAGTGGCGGCGAACCGTTGTTGGTTTTTGCAAAATGGCATAAAGAAATAACCGCTTTTAAACAAGCATTATCGCAAAGTGGAATACGATTACACTTGCAATTAAATACCAACTTAGTTGGTTTCAGAAAGCATAAAAATTGCGAACAAATTATTCAATTTATTAAAGAAAATCAGGTTAATATTGCCGTTTCTCTTGATGGCACACAAGAAATTCACGATGCTCATCGGGTTATTTTTCGTAGTAATAAAGGTAGTTTTCATAATGTGATGGAAAATATCCTTTTTTTGCTTGAACAAGGTATTACCCCTGCATTATTGGTTACTTTAACAACGGGAAATCCTGATCATATTTTGCCAATCATTGATTTTGCAGTAACGCATAAATTAGATTTTAGAATTTGTGATGTGAAAGGAACGGGCTTTACTAATCAAGATTTTATCACTGTTTTTAATGCGTTAGCTCATTATTTTGAAAAGAAAATTCAAGAAGGCTATCTGCTTTCTCATCATATGTTGGTCAGCGATCTGAATTTGCATCGTCCACAAGAAAATCCTTGTGCAATGGGAACAAAAGGGGCAGCGTTATACCTTAATGGCGATTTGTATTTTTGCCATAGTGAGTTTAATAAAGGTAAGCCGATTGGCACTTTGTCAGAAAAAGAGAGCCTTGTTGAAATCATTAAACGAGGTAAAGCTATTCAATATGTAAATAATAGCGATTGTAAAAAATGTAATTTTCGCAAAGTGTGTGCTTCTGGTTGCCCACTTTATCGTAAAGAAAGTAAATCGCCGATGTGTTTTGCCCATAAAACAATTATTCCCCAAATTTTTTCACTCTACATTAAAGAACATTTAATTACCCAAAAAGGAAATGATTATGAATTTAGCCTCACTCATTGATTTTGATTTAATTGAAAAACAAGGTTATCAGTCTATAACTGGTTACGGACTAGATTTTAAAAAACTGGTTCAAGAGATCCGTGATGATTTTCACATTTATTTTTCGCCACGAATGGAATGCGATTATCATCATTTTAATACTCTCGTTTATAGCGATGATTTAGCTGAAAATCCTAAAAATGGAGGGTTTCACACCGATTTTTCTTGGACACAAAAACCGCCTCGCTACATTGTGATGCTTTGTTTAGAAGAAGATCCTAAATCCCCTTATTTTGGGTTAAATCAAGTTGTTGTTGGCGAACAAATTGTGCAAGGATTAATGAATATTTTTGGTTTATCTTATGATGAAGTGTTAAATATAAAATTACCTTATGTAGTTGGAAATGAAGTATGGCGTAATTTATTTTATGTGCAGGAAAACACGGATAGATTAATGATGCGTTATCATTTTGAATATATTGATCATCAGTTAGCAAAAAGCGTGCAAATTGGCGACTATCCATTAAATTATTTAATTGATGCACTTGCTAATCAATATTCAGAGGTTATTTTGAATAAAAAAGGCGATTTGTTAATCGTGGATAATTATTTTGCATTACACAAAAGAACCCAAGCAACGGTGCAATTTAATCAAGATCGTACATTCAAATCAAGAGAATTAGTAACCATTAGATTTGATAGAAAAGAGTAGCCTTATGGAATTTTACAAAATTTATGAAAACAACCTAAAACAGATTGATTTTAAGGCAGAAATTGGACAGCTCGTTGTTGTAAAAGGCACAAGTGGAAGTGGTAAAAGCACCTTAGTTGAAAAAGTGCTTTATGCAGAATGTTTGCGACAAGATAAAATTCATCAGGGAACAAATGATCTTTATTATCATACAGTTAGACCAAAATTTAAAAAATGCGATCATATTTTACCAACCAAGTTGATTGCCCAACAAGCATCAAGACAATCTATTACTTCAACGGTTGCAACCAGAACGAATTTACTCTCGTTAATAAAAAAATTATTTATTGATGATGGGGTTGTGTTGCACAAAGGAAATGTGATTGAAGAACTTGATAGCATTATAACATTAAATGCACTTCATAGATTTTACCCAACGGCACAATTTTATTATTTATTCAGTGAATATGAGGAAATAACGGCGTCAAACTTTAATGTTATTTGTCAAAAATTAAACAGTAATCAGGTTGTTCTTATTGATGAGCGAGATCGAGAAAAAGAGATAGTAAGCGATAAAATTAGGAATATTAAAGCGGAAAAGTATAAAATTCTCATTCAAATTGATCCTATGCAGTTTACACTTTATCAAAAAAATGCCACTCATTTGGCAATGAAACACAATAACGAGTGGGTTTTCTTTAATCGCAGTTTATTAGATACATTTAGCGGTCAGATTTTATTACGAAAATGCAATAGTCTTTTTTCTAAAACCACAAATTCTGCGTCGGCAAATTATTGTCGTAGTTGTAATGGAAAAGGCGAAGTGCAAAAACAACTATGCGAAACTTGTCAAGGCACAGGATTTGGGCAAGAAACGCTCATTGTTTTTATCAAAGATAAAAATATTTTTGATATTTTGCATTTATCCTTGAATGAACTACACGATTTCTTAATGAAAATATCCATTCAAAATGAAAATATTAAACAAATTATTGATGATCTTGAAACCCTGAAAAAATTATCATTAGGGCATTTGTCCCTTTCTCGCAGTTTACCGACATTGAGTGCTGGGGAAAATCAACGAGTAAAAATATTTAATTTACTGAAAGAAAATAAAACCGATCATTTACTGATTTTTGATGAACTATCTTCAAATTTAAGCCAGTTAGATTTAAACAATATTAAGCAACATATTCTTGCGTTAAGAAAACATAATCTTGTGATAATGGTTGAGCATTCTGATTTTTTTGATGATATTGCGGATAATATTTTATATTTAGGAAAAGAAGCGGGCGAGAAAGGCGGTTATCTTGTTGAAAAACCTGAAATTAAAGCTTTTATTAAAAATCATCATTTAGTAAAACATAGCAAAAATATCACTGTTAATTTAGCACCGCTTTATAATGTAGATATAAAATCATTAAGTATTCCACAAAATAAATTAATTTGCATAATTGGGGCAAGCGGTGCGGGGAAAACAACTCTTGCATTAAAATTATTGCCAAAAGCATTAAAAGAAAATCACTGTAACACAGAAATTTTTATGAATACACAAATTCATAATAATTCACGCTCTATTCTAGCTACTTATTTAGGCTGTTTTGATGAATTAAGAAAAATATTTACGCAATATGCAACGACTAAAAAGGCGGAATTAACAAGCTCTGACTTTTCATTTAATTCAACAGGTGGGTGCAGTGAATGTAAAGGTATTGGAGTGATTGAATACCACAATAAAATTTATCATCAAAAAGATGTTTTTGTTTGCCCAATTTGTCAAGGAAGCCGATACAGTAATGATGTTGCACTATTTAAACTAAGTGGAATGAGCATTATTGATGTGCTGAATATGCAACTGTCTGAATTGATTAAGCGAGAAGAATTTGCTTTTTTAGCAAAAACGGTAGAAATTTTAACCGCTTTATCTTTGGATCATTTAAGTTTAGGGCGTTCAACGGAAACATTAAGTGGTGGTGAGCAACAACGCTTGCGTTTTGCTACTTTTCTTTTGAAAAATCATAAAAAATTAGAAAAAGGCGATTTCTTTTTATTCTTTGATGAGCCAGCATCAGGCTTGGATAAAAATTCTATCAATAAAATTTTAGATATATTGTATTCTTATCTCAACAATAACACCGTAATTTGTATAGAACACAATCCTTACTTTATTAAAAACAGTGAATATATTATTGATTTAGGCACAGATATTTATACAAAAACAGAAAATAATATTGTTATGGGCGATATTCATCAAAATAATTTTTTGAGTTTTAAAGAGGAATAAGTGAATGAAAAAAATAAATGAGTTATATAAACAGCAAAATTATTTTGATGTCGTGACACTTTTTGAAAAAAAGCATACGATTTGCGTGCCTGATAAAAATGTCTTTTTTTATCGCAGTAAAGATGAATTGGAAAATAAACTAAATAAGGAAATGGAATTTTTTTATAACCCTGCCATAAGTTATTTGTATAAGCATCATCAACTGTCAAAAATAACGCTAGATGCGTTAAAAAAAGAATATAAATACAGCTTAATTAACGCACAACAAGTACCAATTTTCTATTTAGTTGCAACCAATGATTTTAATGAAGCCTTTTTAAAAGGCGGTGGTATTGTTGCGGTTAAACAAGGCAATCATTATGAATACCATAGCATTCGTTTATTCAGCTTAATTGAGAACATAATCGGACAAATTCCGCCAATTCGCTTTAATTTATTCTTTCAAAAATGCGATTATTGTCAAGGTTTTGAAACAATAACCTCATATTCACAAGAAATGCTACGCTTAGAAATGAATAAATCACCGTTAGATCCTTCTTATTCGTTTAACAAATTATTAGTTGTGCCAAAATTGTTGATGAAAGCATTTACCAACAATGGCATAATTGATTTTAATAAAAAAATTGAACAATTTAGCCCAATGGAATTAAACCATTATTTTTACGGACTAAAAAATTTAGGTGTTGCTCGTGCAAAATCAAAACCTGATGAAATTTCTTATTGGGAAGGATTAAACAGTTATCTTTACGATCAAAGAAATAAAATAAAGTCTAAAAAAGGCATTGATGTAGGCTATTTTTATGAAGAAAAATGCCCTTTTTGCCATCAGGGTTACAAAAATGAAATGAAGTATTATCAAGTTGATAATAAAAATATTGTGGAATATTTGAAGGAACATAAATAATGGATATTTTTTCTAGCCTAACAAATAAACTTTTTAATAAAGATCCTAGTCCTAATTTAGAAGACTTTAAACCTTTAAAAGTAATTATTATTTATTTGCATAAAATATTGGTTGTTGATGTTTATGTTAAAAATGCTGAACAATTAATAGGAAGGGTTTATCGTTTACAAAAAAGAGCATTAGGCAATAAATTTCCTCATTTTAGAATGTGTTATGATGCTGAAAATAAAGCGGTATGTTATTCAGATAAGAAAGATTGTACTTTGGAAGTATTTAAAAATTTATGTGAAACGTGGGCTGTTTGTACCAGTAAGTTAATACCAAAACAACCAGAACAAGAACAGCAATTTAGAGATTTTGCTAATTTAGATTTTGATAATAAAAAAGATGAATAACAAGTAAAATTTGTTAAAATGATCCATTAACGCATCAATAAGCACACGCACTCGTATCGGTAGATATTTTTGCGTGTGCCATACTGCATAAATATCTCGACTGGGTGGTTGCCATTCAGTCAAAATATGAACTAATTCACCACGTTGTAGTTCTTTCTTGCATAGAAATTCTGGCACATAGGTTAGCCCTAAACCACGTTTTGCCAAAGATACACACAAACGAATTTCATTTACTTGTAATCTTCGATAGGTTTAGGGATCGGGGATAGCACAGTTGTAGAAATAGCAAAAAGTCATTAAAAAATCACCGCTTATTTGGTAAGGATATAAAAATGAATATTCAAATAACTCAACATATAAATAACGACAATCTGTAATTTCTTTCTAAAAAATAGATGCTTGAAAATAAATTGTTTTATATAGACTTTAAAAAAATTTAAAGTACACGTTAAACTTTATGGTTATTTGGGTTATTGTATTAAATATTGTGAGTGAATGATTTTAAGAAGGGAATAAATAGAATGGATATTTTAACTCATACTTTTATCTGGTATCTAACGGAGATATAACGATGACCCCTGCAATAAATTTACTCAAAAAAAACAAGATTACATTTAAGTTACACAGCTACGAGCATAATCCAAATAATACCGATTTTGGTAAAGAAGTGGTGGATACTTTAGGGCTTGAACCAAAACAAGTGTTTAAAACATTGCTTGTTAATCAAAATAATAGCAACTCGCTTGCCGTAATGGTTGTGCCGGTATCTTCCACATTAAATTTAAAACTGTCAGCACTGGCGTTACAGACTAAAAAAGTTGAAATGGCAGATAAACAGTTAGCACAAAAAACAACAGGTTAT
>PDWI01007757.1_pt1 | contig 12865 bp, 9 predicted proteins | sample 1430891 | NCBI WGS metagenome assembly PDWI01 (sample SAMN01162508, study PRJNA174530) | Oral metagenome, whole genome shotgun sequencing project. | biome: Marine environment; feature: Marine mammal; material: Swab sample of the gingival sulcus; isolation source: swab sample of gingival sulcus... | reverse complement strand
TTCTAACATTTCGGAATCGAGCAAAAAATGTAGAGAAATTTCTGTCAGACTAGATTTTTTGTTACTTTTTCATCAATGGAAAAAGTAAGAGTATGATTTTGCCCTGAAGAAGGATTTGTGTAACTTGCACCTCTAATTTTAAAAAACTACTTTTGCACAATGGCAAAAAACACAAAATCTACATTCAGTAAGCAAGATAAGGAGTTCAGAAACAGGCAATACCTACTCGTTTTAGGGTTGTTTGTGATGATATTTTCTATTTTCCTATTTTTTGCTTTTGTATCTTACTTTTTCAATTGGCAAGCAGACCAAAGTCAATTGTCAGAGTTTGGAAATAAAAGCATTGAGACTAAAAATTTTCTTGGGAAAATAGGAGCATCTCTCGGACATCTTTTTATCTATAATGGAGTAGGAATATCCGCGATTTTAATGCCTTTTTTGGTGTTTTTATCAGGAGTGTTTTTGTTTGCTAAAGGAACGATAAAACCAACGCTGGGTCGTTGGGGATGGGGGATATTGGCAATGGTTTGGATATCTGTTTTCTTTGGGTTTTTTACCCAAAAACAAACGCTTTTATCGGGAGTTGTAGGATATGAAACTAACCACTTTTTGCAACAGTTTTTAGGAAAAACAGGACTCGTTTTGTTACTTTGTTTTTTACTATTGTCGTATCTTGTGGTTCGATTTAAGATAACGCCAGAAGCGATTAAAAATAAAGTTCGACAATGGCGAGCTCAATTCTCTGAAAAAAAGAATAATGTGATTTCTGAAGAAGAAATAACTACCTCAGAGGAGGATAGTTTAGAGATTTTGAACACGCTCGAAAAAGAAAATGACGTTACCAAAGGTCTTTTAGATGAAGTAGAAGAAAAAACGCCTTTGATTGTTGAAGAGCCAGTCAAGGAAGAGGAAATCAGCATTGATGTTTCCGTAGGGAAAGAGGAGGAGCACGAAACGGAAAATAAGTCAGATAGATTAGTAGAAGACTTTGGGGAATTTGATCCAACTTTGGAATTAGCGAATTATTCTTTTCCAAAGTTAGATTTGTTGAAGGAGTATGATGAAACCATTTCGGTAGATGAGGAAGAATTAGAGGCGAATAAGAATAGAATCGTTGAAACATTAGGGAATTACGGCGTTGGTATTGATAAGATTAAGGCGACCGTAGGACCTACAGTTACGTTGTACGAAATAGTGCCGTCAACAGGGGTTCGTATTTCTAAAATTAAGAACTTGGAGGACGATATTGCTCTTTCACTTTCGGCTTTGGGAATTCGAATTATTGCTCCGATTCCAGGTAGAGGTACGATTGGTATTGAGGTACCTAATAAGAAATCTTCTATTGTGTCGATGCACTCGGTAATTTCTTCTGTGAAATTCCAAAAATCGGAAATGCAGTTACCAGTTGCTATCGGAAAAACCATTTCGAATGAAACGTTTGTAATCGATTTGGCAAAAATGCCACACTTGCTAATGGCGGGGGCAACAGGACAAGGTAAGTCGGTGGGATTGAATGCGGTACTAACTTCATTGTTGTATAAAAAACATCCGGCAGAGGTGAAGTTTGTGTTGGTCGACCCTAAGAAAGTGGAATTAACACTTTTCAACAAAATTGAACGTCATTTCTTGGCAAAATTGCCAAACGAAGAAGAGGCGATTATTACGGATACTACGAAAGTAATCAATACGTTGAACTCTTTGTGCATTGAAATGGACAACCGTTATGATTTGCTGAAAAAGGCAATGGTAAGAAATATCAAGGAGTACAATCAAAAATTCAAACAACGAAAATTAAATCCAGACAACGGACACCAATTTTTACCGTACATTGTATTGGTGATTGATGAGTTTGCCGATCTTATTATGACGGCAGGGAAAGAGGTCGAAACGCCGATTGCTCGTTTGGCACAGTTGGCTCGTGCGATTGGTATTCATTTGATTGTAGCCACTCAAAGACCGTCTGTAAACGTGATTACAGGATTGATTAAAGCGAATTTCCCTGCTCGAATTGCCTTTAGAGTAACTTCTAAAATTGATTCGAGAACCATTTTAGATGCTCCTGGGGCAGACCAATTAATAGGTCGAGGAGATATGTTGTATTCTGGTGGGAGCGATATTACTCGAATACAATGTGCGTTTGTTGATACTCCAGAGGTAGAACGCATCACGGATTTTATCGGTTCGCAAAGGGCGTATCCAGACGCTCATTTGTTGCCAGAATATGTGGGAGAAGATAATGGCACGAGTCTTGATAATAATATTGCTGAACGAGATGAGTTGTTTTATGATGCGGCGACTGTTATTGTGAATGCACAACAAGGTTCCGCCTCTTTGTTACAGCGAAAATTGAAGTTGGGCTACAATAGAGCCGGACGTTTGATTGACCAGTTAGAGGCAGCAGGGATTGTAGGTCCTTTTGAGGGAAGTAAGGCACGACAAGTGTTAGTTCCTGATGAAATCGCACTAAAACAACTGATTGAGGGAGAAAAAGGAAATTTATAAAAAAGCATTTAGAACTTCCATATTGATAATTGATAGGGGAAGGGATAGAAAAAAATTAAAATTATGAAAAGGTTATTCACTCTTTTATTATTGACAGTATCTTATTTGGCGATAGCACAAAACGATGCAAAAACATTGTTGGATCAAGTTTCTGCAAAGGCAAAGTCTTATAAAAATATTTCTATTAAATTTAAGCATACGCTCGAAAACAAGAGTGCTGGTGTTCATCAAGAGGCGTTAGGGAATGTTGTTTTACAAGGCGATTTGTATCATTTTTCTTATATGGGAACGGAGCAAATTTATGATGGAAAAAACACTTATATCATTTTGCACGAAGACGAGGAAGTGATGATTCAACCACAAGATATGGAGAGTGATATGGCTTTGACACCGTCTAAATTATTCTCTTTCTACGAAAAAGGATATACCTACGAAATGGGTAAAAAAGTAAAAAAAGGAAGAAAGACCATACAATTTGTGACACTTGTGCCAGAAGACACATCTTCTGAAATAAAACGTATTTCAATAGGTATTCAGCTTAAAAACAAGCAAATATATTCTATTGAGGAAGTAGGAATAAACGGAACAGCAACAAAGATATTCGTAACTTCTTTTGCAACTAATCAGCCTATTTCAAAAAAACTTTTTACTTTTGACGAATCAAAGTATAAAAAAGACAATTATACGATTTCAAGACCCCAATAAACGCCTTAATAGAGGAGTTTGAACGATAAAAATTGATGAAGATACTCGATAGATATATTTTAAAAAGTTTTTTTACTCCTTTTATTGCTACATTTCTCATTGTAGTTTTTATTTTGGTGATGCAGGCTGTTTGGTTAGCCTTTGATGATATTGCAGGAAAGGGAATAGACCTTATATTTATTCTGAAATTTTTAGGGTATTTGGCGCTTGTAGTAACACCTATGGCATTTCCTATCGCGATATTATTATCTTCCATAATGACCTTAGGGAATTTGTCTGAAAACTACGAATTAGCATCGATTAAATCTGCTGGTATCTCGTTAAGAAGAACATTGTTGCCTCTTATCATCGCGACCATTTTTTTAAGTGGCTTAGATTTTATTTTTTTGAATAATATTTATCCTTGGGCGGCTTTAAAACAGAAAAATTTATATTATAACATACGTAAAAAACAACCTGCTTTAGCATTGATTCCAGGGCAGTTTAATATGGATATTCCAGGATATACGATTAAGTTTGATGAGAAATATGGGGAAAAAGAAAATCTATTGAGAAATGTCCAAATTTCTGATCTTTCTGGTGGAAATGGAAAGGTGAAAGTGATTACCGCAAAAAAAGGGGAAATCACGACGGAAGAAGGAAGTAAATATTTGACTTTTAATCTTTATGATGGAAGATATTATGAAGAACACACTGCTGTAAATTACAAAAAAAGAAAGAGAATGCCTGCGTCTAAAGGGACTTTTCAGAAATATGTGGTCAATATGGACGTTTCGGCTTTGGATAACAACAAAGACTTAGACAACGAGAATGTAAAAGAGCATTATGCAATGCTCAGTGTTAGGCAGTTAAATAAAAAATCAGGAGAGCGTAAAGTAGAATACGATAAACTGATTCAGCACAAAGCAAGTTTTTTAGAAAACCTTATAAAATTAAAATTTTTATATCCAGCCAAAGATACATTGTCGATTAAAAAAATGAGTAATTCACTTCTTGAAAATTACGATGTTGTGAGTCAACCAATGGTTTTAGACCAAAGTATTGAGTTGGTAGATAGGGCTATTCAAAGGAATAAAAACGAAAAAAAGAATTTTAAAGATCACAGAAAGTGGTTGAACTTATACGATTTTGAAATGCATCACAGGATTGCTTTTGCCCTCGCTTGTTTGGTGCTGTTTTTTATTGGTGCTCCTTTGGGGTCTATCATTAGAAAAGGAGGTTTTGGACTTCCTATGGTGTTGGCAATCATCGTTTTTGTGACCTATTATTTCATCAATCAATTTAGTAAAAATTTAGCAGAAGAATCCGCCATTACAGCGCCGTTAGCAAGCTGGATATCAACGATAATTTTATTGCCTATTGGTCTTTACATTACACGAATGGCGACCAAAGGTAAAATGTTTGCAGGCTTTAATGGGTTAAAAAACAAGGTGGTATCCCTTTTAAAACGAAAAAAGAATGAGTAAGATACAGTTAAATACTATTGCGGAGGCGATAGAAGACATTAAAAATGGAAAAATAATCATTGTAGTAGATGATGAAGATAGAGAGAACGAAGGTGATTTTATCGCGGCGGCAGAGAGTGTTACGCCTGAAATGATTAACTTTATGAGCAAGTATGGTCGAGGGTTGATTTGTGCTCCTTTAACCGAAAAACGCTGTGAGGAATTGGATTTGCCATTAATGGTGGAAAAAAATACCGTACTTCACAATACGCAATTTACCGTTTCTATTGATTTGATAGGCAATGGCTGTACAACTGGGATTTCGGCTTATGACCGAGCCAAAACGATTAAGGCTCTTACTGAAAAAAGTACGAAACCTGAAGATTTAGGGCGTCCAGGTCATATTTTCCCTTTGAGAGCAAAAGAAGGAGGTGTTTTAAGGCGTACAGGACACACGGAGGCGAGTATTGATTTGGCAAGATTGGCAGGCTTGCAACCAGCGGGAATTTTGGTCGAAATTTTGAACGAAGACGGAACAATGGCAAGATTACCTCAGTTAGTGGAAGTGGCTAAAAAATTCGACTTAAAAATCATCTCTATTGAAGATTTAGTGTCTTACAGAATGAAACACGATTCGTTGATTGATAAAATCGAGGATTTTTATTTAAATACACGCTTTGGAGAGTTCCGATTGAGAGCCTACAAGCAGACGAATAATAACCAAATTCACATTGCTTTGACCAAAGGAACTTGGGAAATGGATGAGCCAGTTCTCACACGTGTAAACTCTTCTTTTCAGTACAATGACATCATCGGAATGTTGACGCAAGAGCCAGAAGATAAATTTTCAAAGATTTTTAATAAAATCAATGAAAATGAAAAAGGAGCGATTGTATTTATCAACCAAGAAAATCAATCGTTTAATTTAGGAAATCGCCTTTCTTTGTTGAAAGAGAGTCAAAAAACAAATGATTTATCATCGTTATTGCAATTTTCGCCAGATTACAAAGACTTTGGAATTGGAGCTCAAATCTTATATGATTTAGAAATTCGTAATATTCAGTTGTTGTCGAATCACCCACCTTCAAAGCGAGTAGGAATGGAAGGGTATGGTTTGAAGATTGAAGATTTTGTTGAATATTAAAGTAATGAATTTTAGGGTTTTAATTGTTGGAATTTTATTTTTTGCTCTGTGGAGTTGCTCTGAAAAAAAATCTCAAAAACCAATGAAACAAAAGGCAAATTTCCAATTGAAAATAACTGTTCCAAAAGGAATAGAAGAAGTTTTTTTAGCAAAAATGGACTATGCCAAACCTATAATTATCGATTCTAGTTTTGTTGGAAATGGCGTTTGTACATTCAAAGGAGTCGTAAATCAACCTGAAAAAGCAGTTGTTTTACTTGGAGAAAAGTCATCATTTCCATTTATCTTAGAGAATACAGATTTTGAGATTATTTTTGATAAGAATGATGTTGAAAGTGCTCAAATCAATCATTCAGAATTGAACAATATGTATAGTCAACACCGACAAAAGGCGACGGAAATTTTAGCAAAAATGACGCCTTTGTATTATCAGTTTCAAGAAAAAAGATTGCAAAACGAAAGTGAAAAACTTTTGGAGATTAGCTCTAAAATAAAAGCAATTAAAACCTCTTTTTTGGAATATAACACAAATTTCGTCCAACAACATCCGAGTTCTTATTCTTCGCTTTTTATTCTAAAAGATTTGTTGAATACAGCCTTTATTGATACGACTACGTTCCTAAAAGAAACTAAAAAACTATCAAAAAAAATACAACAACATCCTATTATTAAAGAGATAGAGAATAAAAAAACACATTAGAATTTTTTGATGATGAAAAAAATAGTCTCTTTTATAATTGTTTTGTTTTTAGTTGATTGCGGCTCTAATGAGCAAACAGAGAAAGCTGTATATCAATTAGCGGAAAGAGTTTTGGGGAAAGAAAAAGCCCAACATTTTATTTTTGAAATAGATAGTTCAATACAAGGAAATGATACCTTTGAAATAAGTTCTCAAAATGGGAAAATTCTAATCAAAGGAAATTCTAATATAGCGTTAGCTTCAGGGTTACATTGGTATTTGAAGTATCAAACAAATTCACATATTTCGTGGGAAGTTCGGGAGTTAAACATTCCAGAAAAATTACCAGTTTTACAAACGCCTATTTATAAAAAAAGCCCTTTTGAATATGCTTACTATTTGAATTACTGTACATTCAATTATTCTATGGCTTTTTGGGACTGGAAACGCTGGGAAAAAGAACTTGATTTTATGGCGATGAATGGAGTGAATTTGGCTCTTGCAATGAATGGGATGGAGGCTGTTTGGCAAAATACATTACAACGATTGGGGTTCAATTCTCAAGAAATAGAGGCTTTTATTCCAGGTCCAGCGTTTAATTCGTGGTGGTTGATGGGTAATCTTTCAGGTTGGGGAGGAGTCGTTTCACAGAAATATATCCAACAGCAAAAAAATCTTCAAAAAAAGATACTTTCGAGAATGAAAGAACTGGGAATTCAACCTGTAGTGCCAGGGTTTTATGGAGTAGTACCAATGGCTATGAAAAATAAATACCCTAATGCAGATGTCAGAGAGCAAGGTTTGTGGGCTGGTGGTTTCCAACGACCTGCATTTTTGTCGCCTACGGATAGTTTATTTAATAAAGTAGCAGACATTTATTATGAGGAATTGAAAAAATTATATGGAAGTGATATTGCCTATTTTTCAGGTGACCCGTTTCACGAGGGAGGAAGTACAAAAAACATTAATTTACCCCTATCAGGAAAGCATATCGTCTACGGTATGAGAAAAAGTTTTCCAAAATCTACTTGGGTATTTCAAGGCTGGCAAGGCAATCCTAATCAAAAATTGATCAGTGAAATAAATGAAAAGGACTTATTGATTTTAGATATGGATTGTGATAATCTACCTCAATGGAAATACCGAAACGGTTGGAATCAGAAACCTTGGATTTGGGCTGTTATTAATAATTATGGAGGGAATGTTGGTTTGTTTGGGCGAATGGATATTATTGCTAATGAGCCTTTTGAGGCGTTGCGTCACAAAGAATTTTCCAAAGGATTAAAAGGTGTCGGAGCAGTAATGGAAGGTGTTGAAAACAATTCTGTGATATACGAATTGCTGTTTGAAACCAAATGGCATCATCAAAAAATCAATCTTGATAAGTGGATTTCTCAATATGTGAAAAGGCGTTATGGGGTTGAAAATAAGAATCTTTACAAGGCTTGGCAACTATTGCGAAATACGGTTTATGGTAAAAAAATGGGACGTGCTCAATACCAACAAGGAACTTCGGAATCAATTCTTTGTGCCAGACCAGTAATGAATATAGTGCGTGTTTCTTCGTGGGGAACTTCAAAATTATATTACAATCCAACAGAATTACTCAAAGCTTGGACACTTTTTATAGATGAGGTTGAAAATTTTAAGAATAGTAAAGGTTTTCAATATGATTTGTTGGATATTTCTCGTCAAGTATTGGCGAATTATGCTCAAATTCTATATCAAAGAATTATAATAGATTACAAAAAACAAGATAAAAAGACCTTTGAAAAAGATATCAAAGCATTTTTAGAATTATTAGATGATCAAGATATTTTATTGAGTAGCCATCAAAATTTTATGTTAGGGAAATGGTTAGAAGACGCAAAGAGTAGGGCAACTAATGATGCTGAAAAAGCATTATTTGAGCACAATGCTCGTACACAAATTACGACTTGGTCTTTTCAAGATTCGAATTTACACGAATATGCACATCGAGAATGGTCTGGGTTGCTATCAGATTTTTACAAACCTCGATGGGAGTTGTTTTTCAGTTATTTACAAGCAAACCTCAATGGTGAAAACCCTCAAAAACCTGACTTTTATGCTTTTGAAAAAGAGTGGACAAAGAAAACAAATTTATTTCCTCATAAAGCGACGCAAAACCCTATTCAGCAGTCAGTAAGAATATATCAGAAATATTATGATAAAATAAGTCAATTCTATAAAGGTAAAGAATAACTGTATTTATATTTCTACTTTTAAAGTGATGAAGGAATAAATTTAAGGATACTAGTCAAAAACAATAGTTGGAGCTATTGAAGCAATTCTTATTCCAATAAAGCAATCGTCCATACAGCCTTCTTCTACATAACCGCAAGAAGAAATGAGTCCATCATTTTTTGCCTCAAAATAAGTAGTGGTATTTTTTCTTTTTACTAACCATTCTTTTTCTGCCTTTTCGTAAATTTCATCTAAAGTTAGAGCCCCTGCGCCTTGTTTATGGCTATTGATTTCCGTTTCATTTTCTGTCCATTCTAATAATTCCTCTTTGGGAATGCCGTCGGTATTACCAATATACTTAAAATGACGTTGTATAATTTTTCCTTCGACTACTTTTATCGTAGTTTTCCATCCGTAGGATGTAAGACCAGAGCCTCCTTGTACTACATATTCGTAAGAATTTCCAAAATCTTCTTTAAACTTTAGCCAAGTTTTTTTACTCTTTTCAAAATCTTTTGAATAATTGATATCTTCATCTGAAGAACAAGAGGTTAGTAGTAAAATGCTGAAAATAAATAGTGTGAAAATAGTTTTTTGAGTTTTCATTTTTATTTATGGATTAAATTTTATTCTTTTTTTCTAACTGATTATCATAACGAGTAAAAAAGGCAAAATGTTACAATACAGAAGTAAAAAAATAAATCTCTCCCTGTTTTCAGGGAGAGATTTCACTTGTTTGTTTAAGTTTAATTGTTTGAAAATTAACTTTTAATACTTTGTTTTTCCTTTTTATAATGTTCTTCATTCCACCACCAAATAAGATAGGATGCAGTAATTCCTCCTAAAAAGGCACAAATAAAAGTGGGATAAATATTTGATATGTTTTTTAGGTTTCCTTGTAGTGCTTCTGAAATAGTATTCCATTCTTTGATTAACGTTACAATTAACCCAAAAGGAAATCCCATTTTAATAGAATATTTTAACCTTCCTTGTTTTCTCTGTTTCTCCCAATATTTGATAAAATCTAACATAAAAATGGATTATAAGTGTGTATATAAGTCTAATTATTTCTTTCTTTTCCTACGAACATTTCCTTTGATTCGTCTTGATTTGGTATAACCAAATAATTTTTCTTCTTTAATCAAATCAGCAATTCCTTTAGGTAACATTGTTTCCCAACCTTCTTCTTCGTCTTCTATCATTTTTAATATTTTCCTTGAAAAAATGTCTAATACATCTTTGTTAAAGTTTTCAAGGTCAACGACTTTTCCGTTGTATTTGAAGTACTTATACAGTTCTTTCATACGAGGGTGTACTTTCAAGTTATCGCTCGTGATGATTTCGCCAGTTTCTTGGTCTTTGATAGGGTATAAGTACACTTTTAAATCCTTGTAGAACAATTTTCCAAAAGCCTCTAGAATACCACCGCTCAAGTTTCGGTAGTAATGCTCGTCAAAAATTTGTATAAAGTTATCAACTCCCATAGCCAAAGCCATACGTGATTTCGTAAATTCAGATAAGTATTCTACCAATCTGTAATATTCTCGATAGTTGGTAATCATTACGTATTTGTCCAACGAACACAAGAGTTCTGCTCTGTCGAGAAAATCTCTTTCGTCAATTTCTCCATCTTCTGAACTTAAGTTGTCTAGAGTAATTTCGAAAATGGTTTTTGTTCGGTCAGGATTTACTTTTTTCTCTTTTAAGAACAATTCTTCTGCTGATCTATACATATCCATATTCACCTTTGTTACTGGACGGAAACTTCCTCGTAACATCAATAAATTGGCTTTGTAAAGTTGTTGAGCTGGTAATAAATTGTTCCCATCAGGTCCAAACATTACAGCATTGGTCATTCCGTTTTTAATCAATAACAAACTCATCAAGCGGTTATCTACATACGAGAATCTCGCTCCTGAGAAGTTAATCATATCGATTTCTAAACGGAATTTATCTAAATTATCATACAATGATTTCAATAATTCCTTTGGATTGTCGCTTAAATAAAACGCTCCATAAACCAAGTTTACACCCAAAACTCCAAGTGTTTCTTGTTGTAATTTGGCGTCTGTTTCTTTAAAGCGAACGTGAAGTACAATTTCGTTATAATCCTCTAGAGGGTCTAATTGGAATTTAATTCCAACCCAACCGTGTCCTTTAAATTTACGAGAAAAATCAATGGTTGCAACGGTGTTTGCATAAGAAAAAAACATTTTTTCTGGATGTTTTTTACGGTCAAGGCGGTATTCTATCAAATCCAACTCGTGTGACAACATCGTCTTCAATCTGCTTTCAGTCACATACCTTCCATCGTCTTCTATACCGTACACAGAATCTGAAAAATCTTTGTCATAAGCACTCATCGTCTTCGCAATAGTTCCAGATGCCCCTCCTGCTCTGAAAAAATGTCTAACGGTTTCTTGTCCTGCTCCGATTTCTGCAAATGTACCGTAAATCAACTTGTTTAAGTTGATTTTTAATGCTTTATCTTTACTTGTAGGGACGGTATCTATATTTACGTCGCCTTTTAAAACTCTTGCCATGTCTTGTTTATTTTAGGTGTATTTTTGTGTCGCTAAGTTACAATTTTTCTATCAAAGAAAACGTTTTTTTAATTATTTTTTTGATTGAATTTTAAAGGTGAAAAATAAGAGTTTGCTCACGCTGTTTCTAGTTTCTTGTTTTGGTTGTTCAGAGCAAAAAAAAACAAACCAACATTGGTTAAAAACGGACAACACTAATCAGGGATGTTCACCCATTACCTCTAAATTCTAATAAAACTTCAATACGCCACTATTAATAAGCTTGTTCTGTTCCACAAAATACGACTTGTATTTTCTTCCTCCTAACTTAATTTTTTGAATAAAACCGTCGCCTTTTACAGATGTCTTAATCGTTAATGAACCTCTTTTGTAATACTTTTTATCCAAATGAATTTTCACTTCCGAAAAAGTCGGTTTTGTAAAAGTGTATGAAGGATCAGCAGGGGTTGTCGGATAAATTCCCATCATAGAAAAAACAACCCAAGCAGACATCGTTCCTGTGTCATCGTTACCTGGAAGTCCTTTTGGCTGATTGGTAAAGTATTTTTGAATTAATTCCTTTACTTTTTGTTGTGTTTTCCATTCATATCCTTTGCAATAATTGAATAAAAATGGATAAGCAATATCTGGCTCATTTGCCATATCGTATTGATTGTCTGCAAATAATTTATCCAATTTTTTCACGAACTTCTTTTTACCTCCGATTTTTTTCATCAAGCCTTTGATGTCGTGAGGAATCATAAAAGCATATTGAAAAGCATTTCCTTCAATATAACCGACATTTTTCTCAAAATTCGCTCCTGAATACGGATTAAATGGCGCATACCATTTGTCATTGCTGTACTTTGGACGGAGTAATTTAGTTTCCTTATCGAATAGTTTTTTATACGATAATGATTGCTTGTAAAATCGTTGATAATCAGTCTTTTTACCTAATTTTTTAGCCAGTTGAGCAATGGCGTAATCTGCCATATTATACTCTTGTGTTACTGAAACAGGACCCGCAACACCGCTATCCACACTCACGTAGCCATTTTCTAAATATTCTTTTAAACCAGGTCTTAACGGATTGTTTTCGAGTTGTGTCGCTCCTTTTAGCATTGCTTGATAGGCTTTTTTAACATCAAAATCTGTAATTCCTCTCAAATAAGTATCAGCAATTACAACTGACGCAGGGTCGCCGACCATTGTAAATGTTTCCGTGCTGTTCAATTCCCACTTTGGCAACCAACCATTTTCGTCATACATCTGCAACATACTTTTAACCATATCCAATTGCTGTTCTGGATATACCAAACTCATTAACTGATGATAGTTGCGATAGGTGTCCCAAAGGGAAAAAACCGTATAACGGACACTCTCCGTTTTTCCGATTTTTCCAGTTCCTATTTCAGGAAATTCGCCGTTGTAATCGTTGAGAATATTGGGGTGTATCTGCGTATGATATAAAGCCGTGTAGAACACTTTTCTTTCGTCTTCTGTACCTCCTTTTACTTCAATTCTTGAGAGAATATCATTCCATTTTTCTTTGGTTTCGGCGTATAATTGTTCAAAAGATTTTCCATTGGTTTCTTTTTCCAAATTTTCTCGTGCATTTTCGATGCTGACATAAGAAACGCCCACTTTCATCGTTACTTTGGTC
>PDWI01007756.1_pt1 | contig 12865 bp, 13 predicted proteins | sample 1430891 | NCBI WGS metagenome assembly PDWI01 (sample SAMN01162508, study PRJNA174530) | Oral metagenome, whole genome shotgun sequencing project. | biome: Marine environment; feature: Marine mammal; material: Swab sample of the gingival sulcus; isolation source: swab sample of gingival sulcus... | reverse complement strand
AGTACAAGATATGATATGTTAAATTTAAAAAAAGAAAATAATAGTATAGTATTTACATTAAATTTACAAGTAAGATATAAAAATTAAATAAACATTTAAAAATAAATATTATTTTATTTAAAGAGATAGCAAAAAATGTTATCTCTTTTTTGTATATTAAATATATATTATTTTATTTTTATCATATAAAGTTTTTGAACCAAAATATAAAGTTGTAAAACAAGAACAAATAACGATTGTGCATATTGCTATCATAATGGCTATTTGATAAAGTATGGCAAGTGTTGGAGAAACTCCTGCTAGTATTTGTCCTGTCATCATACCAGGAAGTGATACTATACCCATTCCTACCATAGAGTTTATAGTTGGAATTATTGAAATTTCTAGTGCTTGTTTAACAAACGGAAGTAATATTGTATTAGGTTCTGCACCAATACATTGCATTACATATATTTTGTTTCTTTGTTCTACTATGTTATCTTGAAAACTTACAAGAGCTATTGATACAGCTGTCATAGTATTTCCCATTAACATACCAGAAATAGGAATTACATATTGTGGATTAAGTACACTTTCTCCTATAACTAAGTATATGAAAGTTAATATTACAAATAATCCTGAAAATATGATAGAAAAAGCAGTTATTATTTTAAAGTTATTGTTAATAGATTTGTTTTTACTTAAAACTCTATGAACTGTAAATCCTATCATAATAATAAGATAAGAAATTGTGTATATAGGTTTAGGGTTTTTAAAAATATATGTTAATATAAATCCAGCTAATATTAGTTGTATAGTCATTTTAATATTTGATACTAATAGTAATCTTATTTTGTTTATTTTACATTTTTTCATTATTAAAATTACAATTATTAAAAATAAATAAACTAAAAGAAATTGTTTTATTTGTAACTGTATGATATTATTCATATTTTGATACTCCTTGTTGCTAAATTACTCATTATTTTTTCATTATGACTAACACATATTATGCTAAATCCTAAATTTTTAATATTATTTAAAAGTTCTATAGCAGTTTTTTCATCTAATCCAGTTGTAGGTTCATCTAATAATAAGATAGATTTAGCTAAACTTAAAAAAATGCTTAAAAAAACTCTTTTTCTTTCTCCAGCAGATAAAAGTTTAACATTTTTATCAATATCAATTTTTAAACAACAAATTTTTAAAAAATTATTTATTTCAATATCTGTTAATTTTTTTTTGCCTAATGATTTATAAAACATATTAAAATTTTCTTTTATAGATACATCAAAAAGAAATATATCTTGTGGTACTAATAGTACATTTTTTCTATAATCTATTATTGAGTATTTTGATATATTTTTGTCCATATAATATATATTTCCTTTAGTTGGAATAGCAGTTCTATTTAAAAGTTTTAAAAGGCTTGTTTTTCCAGCACCACTTTTACCTTGTATATATAAAAAATCATTTGTATTTAAGTTTATTTCTGGATAAGTAATAGAATTATTAAATTCTAAACCTTTTGGTATATTTATTAAGTTCATATTTCACCTTTCCTTTATTAAAGTATAGGATATTAGACTTTTTAAGTCAATGAATAAATTTTTATTTACAAATGATTAAAAATATTGTACTATAGGGATATATTAATAAATTTGTATAAGCTCTGAATATGGCAGAGTGTTTCTACGGTTTACCTTAAATAACCAACTACAAATCATTATTACTTTTTAGTGATTTTTTAGTTGAAATTAGGAGGAGTAATAATGATAAAAAATATGTTTATGAATGATAATAAAGTTAATAATAAAGTAAAAGTGGTTATGTCTGCTTTTTTAGTCTAGGTTTTTGCTTAGGCTTTTTTTATTTGTAGGGAGGGAATGAATTTGGTTTTTTTTGGTTTTTTGTTGACTTTTTTTGTTTTGAATATATAATTATATTAAGGATATAAATATAGGAGAACTACTATGATAGAAGAAAAAAAATACAGTTATTATGAAAATATATCAAATTTTATTTCATCAAAAATAAAAAATAAGGTTGATATTGCTTTGGTTTTAGGAACAGCATTAGGCTCTATAGCGAATGATTTAGAAGATAGAATAGAAATTAAATATGAGGATATACCTGGATTTTTAGTTTCAACTGTTAAAAGTCATGCAGGAAAACTAATATATGGAAAATTAAATGGTAAAAATATATTGTGTTTTTCTGGTAGATTTCATTATTATGAAGGATATGATTTTAGTGAATTAGCGATGCCTGTTTATGTGATGAAACTTTTAGGAGTAAAAACATTAATACTTACAAATGCAGCAGGAGCAATAAACTATAATTTTCATCCAGGAGATATATGCGTATTAACAGACCATATTAACTTTATGGGAGTAGCACCAACTAGAGGTAATAATTTATATGAATTTGGAGATAGATTTTTCCCAATAAATAAAGTATATGATAATGATTTGCGAGAATTAGCAAAAAAAGAAGCTGTTAAATTAGGCTTTTCATTAAAAGAAGGTGTATATTTTTATACTACTGGACCACATTTTGAATCGCCAGCAGAAATAAGGGCAATGAGATTGTTGGGGGCAGATATGGTTGGAATGTCAACTATAACAGAGAGTATAACTGCAGCACATTGTAATATTAAGGTTTTGGCTTTATCTTTAGCAACTAATTATAGTACTGATAGAGTACTTGATATGGACGGAAGTGAAGTTGATGGAGTGGGAGAAGAAGCGGCTCCTAAATTCGTTGCTTTAATAAAATCTGTAGTTTCTAAATTATAATAATAATCTAAATTAGGAGGGATATATGAAAAATGCTATAAATATTAAGAATTTGAAATTTACATATAGATCGCAGGAAAAGAAAAGTCCTGCAATAGATATTGAAAATTTAGAAATAAAAAAAGGAGAGTTTGTTGTAATAATGGGTCCTAGTGGTGCTGGGAAAACAACACTTGCTAATTGTTTAAATAGACTGATTCCAAGATTTATACCTGGTGAATATGAAGGGAAAATTGAGATAAATGACCAAGATATATCTGATTATGATGTTAGTAAAATTAGTAAAGAGATAGGATTGGTTTTCCAAGATTTTGAATCACAATTATTTTCTACTAATGTTAGATTAGAATTAGGATTTGGACCAGAAAATTTTTCAGTTCCAAGAGAGGAAATTATTAAAAGAATAGAAGAAACTATTGATTTGGTTGATTTGAAAGGCTTAGAAGAAAGAAGTCCTGCGACTTTATCAGGTGGACAAAAACAAAGACTTGCAATAGGGTCAGTTTTAACTACAAAACCTAATATTCTATGTATGGATGAACCGACAACGGATTTAGATCCGTTAGGTAAAATAGGGATATTTACTATTGCTAAAAAACTAAGAGAAAATACAGATTTTACTTTAGTAATAATAGAACACGAAACAGAAGAGGCAGTTTTTGCAGATAGAATTATATTATTAGAAGATGGTAAAATAAGTAAAATAGGGACTCCAAAAGAAATTTTAACAGTACAAAATAAAGGGATTAAAACATTACAAATTCCAAAGTTTTTCGGACAGTATATGGAAACAAAAGACTTGCCTTTATTAGTTGAAGATGGTTTAGAAATGTTTGGAAAATTAACTTTGGAAATTGATGAAGAAGAATATAAAAACTTATTAAAAGAAGATGAGCAAAAACATAAATACGGAGATGTAATAATAGATGTAAAAGATTTAAAACATACATATTCAAATGGAAAAGAAGCTTTAAAAGGAATAAGCACAACTATTAGACAAGGAGAATTTGTTGCAGTATTAGGTGCTAATGGTGGTGGGAAAACTACTTTTGTTAAACATCTTAATAGATTGTTAGAACCAACAAGTGGACAAGTTATGGTGTATGGTAAGGATACTAAAAAATCTAATGTATTTGAAATAGGAAAAGATGTAGCTTATGCTTTCCAAAATCCAGACCATCAAATATTTAAAGATAATGTTTATGATGAAGTTGCATTTAGCCCCACAATAAGAGGTTTAAGTGAAGAAGAAATTAAAGAAAGAGTTGCAGAATCATTAAAAGCAGTAGATTTAATAAACTATGAAGAAAAAGATCCATTTTTACTATCAAAAGGAGAAAGACAAAGGGTTGCGGTTGCATCAATATTATCTTCAAGACCAAAAGTTATTATATTAGATGAGCCAACTACTGGTTTAGATTATAGAGAACAAAAAAGAATGATGGCTCTTATTAAAAAATTAAATGAATTAGGGCATACAATAATAATGGTTACACATACAATGTGGGCAGTTTCAGAATATGCACATAGAGTAATAGGTATTAAAGATGGTAAAATAGAGATTGATGGCTATGTAAGAGATGTATTTAAAGATGAAGAAAAATTAAAACAAGTTAATTTAAAAGCACCACATATAGTTAGATTTAGTAATAAACTAGGACATACAGTATTATCTGTAGATGAAATGACAAGAATTTCTAAAAAGGGTGGTGAATAATATGGATTTATTTTTATATGTTGATAAAGGAACAGTGATTCATAAATTAGATCCTAGAACAAAACTATTTATTATGTTTGCAAGTTTTGTGTTAGCTCTAATATCGCAAAATATGATATTGATAGGTTTAGATGCATTAGTTATATTGATATTGGTATTTATTGCAAAAGCGCAATATAATATAGTAAGAATAAAAGTAATACTTATAATGTTATTCTTGTTTTCGACAGTATTGTGGTTTATATCTCTAAGAAGTTTAGATGGGGCTATATTTGGTATGGTACAAGGAGTTAAATTCATAACAATGGTAACTGCTGGTTTGTTGTTTTTAAGTACAACAAAAGTAGAAGAAATTTCTGCGGGACTTATAAAATTAGGCATGCCATATAAAGGTGCATTTGCTTTTTCAACAGCTGTAAGATTAGTTCCGACAATAGTAGCAACATCATATACAATATCTGAAGCGCAAAGATCAAGAGGTTTAGATATAGATAGTGGTAATTTCATTGAAAGAACAAAAAAATTCATGCCGCTTTTAATTCCAACATTTGTTTCAGTAATGAGAGGTACTAATGTGTTTTCTATGGCATTAGAATCAAAGGGGTTTGGATATTCAAAAGAAAGATCGGAATTGATACAAATAAGTATAAAAGTGTTAGATAAAATTATAATATTGCTATTATTTTTAATAATAGGATTTGTTATAGCATTAAAATTTTATGGTATTATATAGGAGGAAGAAATGAAAGAAATTTTTAGTATGTGGAAATCAACTAAGATGGTAGTGTTGGTAGCTTTAACAGCAGCAATTTATGCAGCGGTTTTAATTCCGTTTAAAGCAATAGTTTTAATACCTGGTGTAACAGAACTTAGACCAGCTTCTGCGTTTCCAGTAGTGTTTGGTATTTTGTTTGGGCCAGCAGGTGCTTGGGGAGCAGCAATAGGGAATTTGATAGGAGATTTCTTTGGTTCACTAGGATTAGGTAGTATATTTGGATTTATAGGAAACTTTATGTTTGCTTATACTGCATACGTTATTTGGCATTATATAGGAGATAATGTTCCAAAACTTGATAGTGGATTTAAGTATGTTAAATACATAATAGCTGGTTTAGGTGGATCTTTAGCATGTGCTTTAATTATTGGATATGGTTTAGATTTAATGGGTATGGTACCTTATGCAGCTTTAGGGACAATAATTGCTTTAAATAATTCAATACCTACAATTATTTTAGGTATACCTTTATTGATGGTTCTTTATCCAAGAATAAAAAAATGGAACTTACTATGGACAGATATAATACCAGAAGAAGTACCAGAACCAACAGTTAAAAGAAAATTGATTGCAACTATATTTGCTGTTGTTGTTATAGGTGGATTTATAATTTGTTTAGGATCAGCATTATTTGGTGGGCAAGAAATGTTCCAATGGGGATCTGCAAGTGGAAACTTAAATGTAAAAATAATGGGATCTGCAACAGTAGTATCAATGTTAATTTTATTAGGTTTATTATAATATAAAGGGCGGTTTTTCATAACCGCTTTTGTTTGAAGTTTCATATTGGTTTTTTTTGGTTTTTTCTTGACTTTTTTTGTCTTTGATATATAATTATATTGGAGATGATTGATATGTTGAAAATTGAAAGACAAACAAAGATAATAAAATATTTAAATATAAATGGTAGTTTGAGAATTACAGATATAGCAAATGAATTTAATTGTAGTGAAGAAACTATTAGAAAAGATTTAGCTGAATTAGAAGCAAAAACTAATTTAGTAAAAACACATGGTGGAGCATATTTGAAATCTTTTTATGATAAAGGTTTTTCTTATGAAATAAGAGAAACATTATTAAAAAAAGAAAAAGAGTATATTGCTAAAATAGCTGTAGAGTATATAAAAAATAATGATACTATTTTTTTAGATTCTAGTACAACTTGTATAGAGTTAGCAAAAAAAATAGTAGAAACTAAATTTTTTGTTACAATAATTACAAATTCATTACAAATAGCGAATTTATTTAATAATAATAGTAATAATAAATTGATATTAGTCGGTGGAGAATTTAAGTCAAAAAATAAAACTTTTATAGGATATAATACAACGAATACTATAAGTAGTTATATTGTAGATATAGCCCTTATAAGTTATCCATCTATTGATATGGAATATGGTTTAGGAGATAACACTATTGAAGAGTTAATGATAAGAAACTTGATGTTAAAACAGGCAAGACAGAAAATCTTGTTACTAGATCATACTAAATTCCATGAAAAAGATTCAGTAGTGTTTTCAAAAATAGAAAATATAAATATTATAATTACTGATAACAAACCATCAAAAGAATGGTTAGGTTATTTAGAGAAAGAGGGAATATATGTTAAATTTTAGTTTTAAAAATGATGCCAAGGTTATTTTTGGAGAAAACTCAATTAGTAATTTAGAAGCAGAATTAAAGTTCTATGATGTAAAGAAAATGTTAGTTCTAAGTAGTGGAGATTTCATTAAAGATTTAGGAATTTATGATGAAGTAGTAAATGTATGTTCTAAATTAGAAATAGAATATATATATAATAATAAAATAGTTCCTAATCCTAGAATAGAATTAGTAGATGAATTAGTAGCTGTATGTAAAGAAAAAAATGTAGATTTTGTATTAGCTATTGGTGGAGGATCTGTTATGGATACTGCAAAAGCAGTTGCAGTAGGTGCTAAATCTGAAACTCCTACTTGGGAATTTTATCTATATAATAGCACACCAACAGAAGCATTAAATATAGGGGTAATTTCTACTTTACCATCTAGTGGTTCTGAAACTTCAAATTGTTCAATAATTTCAAGTGAAGATAAAAAATTAGGAATTGAATATGATTTCATAATTCCAAGATTTGCTATAATTGATCCTAAATATACTATGAGTGTACCAATGTTCCAATTAGCAGCAGGTATTTCAGATATGTCATCGCATTTAATAGAAAGATATTATACAGATGTTAAAAATGTAGATACCACAGATTATATGATAGAAGGTTTATTAAAAGCGCTTATATTAAATGCTAAAAGATTGTTTAAAAATCCTAATGATATGAATGCAAGATCTGAAATATTCTTGATATCAGTTTTTGCTCATAATAATTTATTAGATTCAGGAAGAATGGCAGATTGGGCTTCACATAGAATAGAACACGAATTAAGTAATGAATATGGAATAACTCATGGAGAAGGTATGGCACTCGTTATGGTTGCTTATGCTAAATATATGGCAAAAGTTAAACCTGAAAAATTATCTCAATTAGCAAGTAGAGTATTTGATATAGATAAATTTAATTATACAACAGAAGAAATGGCATATAAATTAGCAGATAAATTAGATGAATTTTATAGAAGTATAAATATGAGAACAAGATTAGGTGAGTTAAATATAGATAGTAGTAGATTTGAAAAAATGGCATTAAATGCTACAAAAAATGATACATCTAAGGTTGGACATTATGAACCATTAGATTCAAAAGAAATCATAAAAGTATATGAATTAGCATTATAGAAGATTAGGAGAAAAAAATGCAAAGACAAGATTATAATTTGCCATTTATGCTTACATATGAAAATATAGCTTGGTTTTATGAAGAAGAAGGAATAGTTAAAATTTTAGATAGAAGAGTTTACCCTAGTGAAGTACGATTTGAAGTTTGTAAAACTCATCACGATGTAGCAAAGGCAGTTGCTGATATGGTTACTCAAAGTGCAGGGCCTTATACTGCAGTTGGGATGGGTATGGCTTTAGCAGCTTATGAATGTAAAGATTTATCTAATGAAGAAAAAATTAAATATTTAGAAAAAGCAAGTTACACATTAAGTCATGCTAGACCTACAACTGCTAATAGAATGTCTAAAATAACAAATTCTTGTTTAGAGGTTGCTAAAAAAGCAATTTTAGAAAATAAAGATGCAGCATTAGCAATAAAAGAAGATACAGTTAATTCACTTAATAGAAGATATTCTATTATGGAAGAAGTTGCAGTATATTTAGCAGAGCAAATACAAGATGGTTATAAAGTATTAACGCAATGTTTTGGCGAAACAATAATAGGAATGCTTATAAGAACACTTAAAAAACAAAATAAAGATAATGTAAAAATATATTGTGCTGAAACAAGACCATATTTTCAAGGAGCAAAATTAACAGCAACTTGTTTTGCTGAAATGGGATTTGATACAACAGTAGTAACAGACAATATGATAGCTTATTTAATGGAATATGAAAAAATAGATGTATTCACATCTGCAGCAGATACAATAACAAGAAAAGGATATATCGCAAATAAAATAGGGACATATCAAATAGCCTTATTATGTAAGAATTTTGGAGTTCCATATTTTGTTACAGGTATACCAGATATTGATAAGTTTGGTAAAGAAGATATAATTATTGAATTAAGAGATCCTAGTTTAGTATTAGGAAATCATACTTATGAAAAAACAAAAGCAATTTATCCATCGTTTGATATAACACCACCATATTTAATAAGCGGAGTAGTAACAGATAAAGGAATTTTTTCATCATATAATCTTGAAAAATATTTTGATAATGATACAAGAAGATTTTATTAGGAGAGCAAAATGAATATAAAAAAAATGATAGTTGAAGCAGGGAAAAAACTATATGATATAAAATTAGTTGCAGGAACTAGTGGAAATATTAGTATGAGAAATCCATATAAAGAAGATAGTTATTTTATTACACCAAGTTCAATGTCTTATGATCAAATAACAGAAGATGATATTGTGGAAATAAATTCTAAAGGTATTCCATACATTGAAGGTAAAGTTCCATCTTCTGAATGGCGAATGCATATAGAAATATATAAAAAATATGATAAATATAATGCTATAGTACATACTCATTCAACATTTGCAACAGCATTAGCAGTAAATCATGAAGATATACCCTATATTTTAGTTGAAATGAAAGCATATTTAGGTGGTGACATAAAAGTAGCTCCTTTTAGAAAAGCTGGTTCAGTAGAATTAGGGGAAGTTATACTGCCATATTTAGAAGATAGAAATTCTTGTCTATTAGCTAATCATGGTACAGTAAGCTGTGGTAAAGATTTAGAAGAAGCATTTGTAGCAGCTGAATATGTGGAAGATGCTGCTAAGATATATTATTATTCAAAAACAATAGGGAATCCAGTTGTTTTAAGTATTTAGGAGGTATATTTTATGGAAAAAAAGGGTAGTTTTTTAGGAATGATTCCTTTAATATCGTTTTTAGTAGTTTATATTGGTACAGGTATTTTAACAGGAGATTTTAATAAAATGCCTTTATTAGTAGGTATAATGATAGCATCAGGAGTAGCAATATTCTTAATGTCAACTAAAAAAGGAGAAGATTTTAGTTATACAATAGATGAATATTGTGCTGGTGGAGGAGAAAAAACTCTTATTTTAATGGTAGTAATATTCATATTAGCTGGTGCATTTTATAGTGTTGCAGGTAGTATGCATGCAGTTGATACAGTGGTAAACTTAGGACTTAATATTTTGCCTAGTAAATTGATTTTACCAGGATTATTCTTAATATGTTGTTTATTAAGTTTTTCTATGGGAACTTCAATGGGAACAATAGCTGCTGTAATGCCAATTGGTGTAACAATAGCAGCCAAAACAGGTGTTAACCCCTCTCTTATAGCTGGTATAGTAGTTGGAGGAGCAATGTTTGGAGATAACTTATCATTTATTTCAGATACAACTATAGCAGCAACTAGAACACAAGAAATAGAAATGAAAGATAAATTTATATCAAATATACTAATAGTTTTACCTGCTGTTATAATAACAGGAATACTATTAACATTCCAAAAAGTTAATGTAAGTGAATTTGAACAATTATCAAATATTAATTTAATAAATATTTTACCATATGTAATTATAGTGGTATTATCGTTAATAGGTATGAATGTAATTAAAGTAATGAGTATAGGTATTTTATCAGGTATAGTAATAGGTATTATTCATGGAGATTTCACATTAGTTGGTTCATTAGGAGTGGTACATACTGGTATGAAATGGATGGAAGATATGTCTATAATCGCAATAGCAGTTGGTGGATTAGTTGCATTAATGTCTAAATTAGGTGGAATAGAATGGTTATTAAATACTTTAAGTAAAAACACAAAAACTGCAAAAGGTGGAGAATTAACAATAGCATTATTAGTAAGTTTATTAGATATATCAACAACAAATAATACTATTTCTATAATCGCAGCAGGACCAATAGCAAAAGATATTTCAGATGAATTTGGAATAGATAGAAGAAAAACAGCAAGTATATTAGATATATTTTCATCTGCATTTAATGGATTATTACCTTATGGTGGTCAGTTATTAGTTGCAGGAGGTATTGCTAAAGTGACTCCAATATCTATTATTCCATATAACTATTATTCAATGTTAATGATAGTATTTGGACTATTATCAATATTCTTAGGATATCCAAGATTTAAAAAAAGAGGGAATAAGTAATGAAAACTTATGAAAAATTTTTCTTACTTGATTTAGAAACAATAAAAGAATATTTAATACATAAAAAATATTTTGAAAAAGATGAAAAATTAGAATCAAGAGAAGTAGGAGACGGGAATATAAATTATGTTTTTTTAGTAAGAAATGATAGAAAAAGTATAGTTGTTAAACAAGCAGATGAATTTTTGAGAGCAAATGGAAGACCTTTAGATTCTTATAGAAGTAAGATTGAATATAATATACTTAAAGAAGAAGAACGATTAGTACCAGGATTTGTACCTGAAATTTATGAATATGATGATGTTATGCATACTATAATTATGGAAGATATATCAGAGTATAAAAATCTTAGATATGAACTTATGTCTGGTAAAAAGTTTGATCATTTTTCAGAAAATATATCAACATTTTTAGCTGATTCGTTACTTCCAACAACAGATTTAGTTTTAGATGCTATGGATAAAAAAGAAAAGGTAAAAAAATATATAAATAAGGAATTATGTTTAATTTCAGAAAATTTAGTTTTAACAGAACCATATTATGATTATAAATCACAAAACAAATTTAATAAGGAAAACTTAGATTTTGTAACTAAAAATCTATATGAAAATGATGCTATTAAATTTGAAGTATCTAAGTTAAGAAATAATTTTATGAATAATGCACAAGCACTTATACATGGAGATTTACATTCAGGTTCTATTTTTGCAAATGAAAAAAGAATAAAAGTTATAGATCCAGAATTTGCATTCTATGGGCCTATTGGTTATGACATAGGGAATGTTATAGCTAATCTATTCTTTCCATTAATCTGTTTTGAAAATTGTTCTTGGTTAAAAGATTGTATTGTTGAAGTTTTTGATAAAACATTTGACAAGATGTCTAAAAAATATGATAAAATTGTGGAGTTTCCTTTATATAGAGTAAAAACATTTAAAGATTATTATATCAAGGAAATAATGGCAGACACTTGTGGTTATGCAGGTACTGAAATTATTAGAAGAACAATAGGAGATACTCACGTTAAAGAATTAGATAATATTTCGGCTGAAAAAGAGCGAGAATTTGTTAATTTAGGTATTAAACTTATTATGAATAGATACAGTATAAAAGAAGGTAAGGATTTATTTTAAGATAGTCAATATCATTAAATAATATCAAATTAAAGACTAGAAAATTAGATAATATATCTAAAAATCTAGTCTTTTTATATGTATTTTTAGAATTAGTAAAAGAATAAATTATCTATAAAAAAAAATAAAAAAACTTTTGAATTTAAAAATTTTTAATGATACTATATAGGTATAAAAATGGTTATTGAATGGGTATAGTAATAGTTTTTGTATATATTTTGGTGGTTTTCTAATGATATATTTTATAGTAAGAAAATTTGTGTCAAATGAAGATATAAAAAAAATAAGAGAAGATGGAACTGAATATTGGAGCGCTAGAGAACTAGCTACTGTATTAGAGTATGTAGAATGGAGAAATTTTAATAAGGTAATAAATAGAGCAATGATTACTTGTGAAAATAGTGGACATAATGTTTTTGATGATTTTGTTGACGTCAACAAAATCGTAGAAGCAGGAGTTACTACAAAAAAAGTTAAAGATTATGAGCTTACAAGATATGCTTGTTATTTGATAGTTCAAAATGGTGATCCTAGAAAAGAAGTTATAGCTATTTTGCAATACAAACATATAGACAAGAAGTAGCAGATCGTTTTAATGAATTAAATGAAGATAAAAAAAGATTGGTTATTCGTGGAGATATAAAACAATGGAATCAAATGTTGGTAGAAACAGCACACAATGCAGGTGTAATTACAAATGAAGAATTTGCTAT
>PDWI01007754.1_pt1 | contig 12866 bp, 9 predicted proteins | sample 1430891 | NCBI WGS metagenome assembly PDWI01 (sample SAMN01162508, study PRJNA174530) | Oral metagenome, whole genome shotgun sequencing project. | biome: Marine environment; feature: Marine mammal; material: Swab sample of the gingival sulcus; isolation source: swab sample of gingival sulcus... | reverse complement strand
TTTTTCACATTTTTTTAAATTCATTCAAAAAAGTCACTCAAAGCCTTATTGTATAAGGTTCTAAGTGACTTTTTAGCATTATTTTTGTCCTTTATGCCAGCATCATCATTTAACTTAATAAACAATAAAGTAATACAGCTATTAATAATCCCAATATTGAAGCTACTTTTTCAATATTAGGTATCTCTTATTCTTCAATCCAGTTACGAGCAGCATTTACCGCTTTATGCCAATATTTTAATTGATGAGTAACTTTACTTGGTTCAAGCTCTGGAGTGAAAATTTTCTCTTTATTCCACTGATGAGAAATTTCTGCAATATCTTTCCAAAATCCAACCGCTAGACCTGCCAAATAAGCAGCACCAAGAGCTGTTGTTTCAAGCACCTGTGGACGAACAACATTAAATTGGAAAATATCTGATTGTGTTTGCATTAAAAGATTAGAAGCAGCCGCACCACCATCAACACGTAATTCTTTGGTAGCAACGCCAGAGTCTGCTTCCATAGCTTTTACAATATCATACACTTGATAAGCAACGCCTTCCAAAGTTGCACGAGCAATGTGAGCATCAGTTGTGCCACGAGTGATTCCCATAATAGTTCCTCGTGCATATTGATCCCAGTAAGGTGCACCCATACCTGCAAGAGATGGCACAAAATATACGCCACCATTATCAGGAACGGTCGCTGCTAAACTGTTGATCGCATCAGCTGTGCGGATAACACGAAGACCATCACGAACCCACTGAATAGCAGCACCTCCCACGAATACACCACCTTCAAGTGCATAAGTGGTTTTATCACCAATTTGCCAAGCAATAGTAGTTAAAAGATTGTTTTTAGACTCAACCGCTTTTTCACCAGTGTTCATCAGTAAGAAACAACCTGTTCCATAAGTAGTTTTAACCATTCCTTCTTCGCTACACATTTGACCGAATAAAGCCGCCTGCTGATCTCCTGCAATACCTGCAATAGGAACTTGTCCACCAGCAATATAGTGATTATCAACATAACCATAAATTTCACTACTTGATTTCACTTCTGGCAAAATTGCTTTTGGAATATCAAATAATGCCAATAACTCATCGTCCCACTCCATTGTGTGGATATTATAAATCATAGTACGGCTTGCGTTTGATACATCAGTTATGTGTGTTTTTCCATTTGTTAAACACCAAACAAGCCAAGTATCAACTGTTCCAAATGCTAGTTCGCCTTTTTCAGCACGCTCTCTAGCTCCTTCAACATTATCAAGTAACCATTTGATTTTACTTGCAGAAAAATACGCATCAATCACAAGACCAGTTTTTAAGCGAATGGTTTCACCATATTGCTCTTTTAAGGTGTCGCAATAACGAGCAGTACGACGGTCTTGCCATACAATCGCACGAGCAATAGGATCACCTGTTTTGCGATCCCAAATCATTGTGGTTTCACGTTGATTGGTGATCCCAACAGCTGCTATGTCATCTTCTTTAATACGAGCTTTGGCAATAGCCTCGGCCATAACAGAAAGTTGTGTACTCCAAATTGCTTCAGGATTATGCTCAACCCAACCTGATTGTGGAAAATGTTGCGTAAACTCTTTTTGAGCAACATTCACAATTTCACCTTTATGATTAAAAATAATTGCACGTGATGAGGTTGTACCTTGATCTAGAGCAATAACATACTTTGACATAAACTTCTCCTATTGATATTAGTAAACATTACAAAATGTATTGACTTACTAAATTACTAAACTCTGATACTTCTTGTTCCACTTTTTCTTTATTCCAATTAAGAAGAGTCCCCATAAATTCAGCAACGCTTGGAGCTACTTCTTTTGCAACTCTCGCATCAAGTAACATAAGTCGTAAACGACGAGCTAGAATATCTTCAAGAGTTACTGCTGCCTCGTGTTCAACTGCCCATTGAATTTGTGCATAAATATAAGGAAAATCTTGGTGAATTGGTTTTGCTAATACTTCGTTATCTTTCGCTAATTGACGAATTTGCTCTGCATCTGTTCCGTAGAGCGTTAAAAAATCATCATCAATTTGCACACCAGCTTGGTAGCCGTGAAGTTTTAAATCAACGGTGCGACAGTACACATCAGGTAATAATCCTTCTTTGATAGCACGATTTACGGTATCTTCAGCCATTTGACGATAGGTCGTCCATTTACCACCAAATAAATGAATAAGTTTTGATTTTGAAACTTCAATTTTATGACTGCGTGAAACTTCTTTAGTTGATTTACCTTCTGATTTTGGAGCAGCAAGTGGACGAAGTCCTACATATACACTTCTTACATCTTCACGAGTTGGTGCTTTTTTCAGATAATCTTTTGCTGTTGCTAAAATAAACTCAACTTCTTGTTCAATTGGTCTTGGCTCATATTCAGCCTTCTCAACCAACGTATCTGTCGTACCTACCACTAATTTATTATGCCAAGGGACAGCAAACAATACACGACCATCTGATGTTTTTGGCACCATTAAAGCATCGTTACCTGGTAAAAATTCTTTATCTAAAACAAGGTGAATACCCTGTGCAGGAACAATTTTTGGTCGAGCATCAGGTTCGTCCATTGCAATAATATCATTTGCAAAAACCCCCGTTGCATTTACAACAGCTTTGCATTTTATCGTAAAATTTTCACCGCTTATTTCATCTTGAGCAACCACGCCACAAAGTTTACCATTTTCATCTTTGGTAAGGTTTGTAACTTTACAATAATTAAGAGCAGATCCACCATTATCAACAATTGATTGAGCAAGAGTAAACGCAAGACGAGCATCATCAAATTGACCATCATAATAGCAAACACCACCTTGTAATTTTTCATCTTTTACGCCTGATAAGCGTTTTTTTGCTGTTTCTTTTCCTAAAAATTTAGTGCGTCCAATACTTAATTTTCCTGCAAGTAAATCATAAAGTGTTAATCCGAATGTATAATAAGGAGCTGTCCAAAAATGATCGCCTGGAATAATAAATGCTTGATTTCTAAAAAGATGTGGTGCATTTTTTGCAAGTCGTCCACGCTCACGCAATGCCTCTCTTACCAAAGCGACATCACCTTGTGCTAAATAACGAACACCTCCGTGAACTAATTTAGTTGAACGAGAAGAAGTTCCTTTTGCAAAATCTTTTGCTTCTAAAAGTAAGGTTTTAAAGCCACGAGATGCACCGTCAAGAGCAACCCCAAGACCGCTTGCACCGCCTCCTATAACAATAAGATCCCATTCTTGTGTGTTACGAATTTTTTCAATTTCATTGCTTCGTTTCATTTTGCTTTCCTTTTGTTTGTGTTGTAAAAGTATTTCAAACTATTTCGATTTAATTTCGTTATATTATCATAAAATATTTTACATTACCATAAAAAAACAATTAATTTTTACATTTCATTTACAAAATATTGTTTTTTTTGATTGTTTTGAATAGTTTTTTAAATTTTTATGTTAAAATAAAGCACTAAACTTAATGAAAGACAACTAAAATTTATGCTTCAAAATACAAGATTACAAAATATTTTAACATTAGTTGAAGAGTTAGATTACATAAGCGTAAGTGATCTTGTTGAAAAATTTAATGTTTCGGCAGTTACAATTCGTAAAGATTTAACTTTTTTAGAACAACAAGGTTATTTATACCGAAACCACGGAGGTGCAAGTAAAAAATCAAGCCACACTTTTGAGCGTAGTATTGATACTAAAAAAGAAATAAATGCTCAACAAAAAAAAGCAATAGCTCAAAAAGCGGTTAGTTTTATCGAAGAAAATGACTCTATCATTTTAACATCAGGAACAACCATTTATCAGATGGCAAAAGAGATGAGAAATGTAAAGAATTTAACAGTACTAACACCTTCTTTGCCTGTGGCGTTTGAATTGTGTAAAAATAATGATATTAATTTAATTCAATTAGGCGGTGAAGTGCGAAAAAGTTCAGCATCGGTAATCGGTGCTTTTTCTGAAAGTTTACTAAAAGAATTTTCCTGTAATAAGTTATTTTTAGGTATTGATGGTATCTCTATTGATTTTGGAATCAGCACTTCAAATATTGCCGAAGCAAGTTTAAATAAAAAAATGATTGAAGTCGCTGAACAAATTTATATTTTGGGTGATAGTTCAAAAATATGCAAAAAAGGGTTTGGTAAAATTTGTGAAATCAACAAAATTGATTGTTTTATAACGGATAAAAATATAAAAGACAAACAAAAACAGTATTTAGAAGCATATGGAGTGAATGTGATAATTGCTGATGAATAAAAAAGAATCAATTTAATTTTAATAAAAAATATTGAAAACATAAGTAAAACATACTAAAATAGACGTCTATACGGATAAACGTCTATTTATTATTTTAAGGAACAATTATAATGTCTATAAATTTATTTACTTCTGAATCAGTTTCAGAAGGACACCCAGATAAAATCGCCGATCAGATCTCTGATGCGGTGCTTGATGAAATTTTAAAACAAGATCCAAAAGCTCGTGTTGCTTGTGAAACCTATGTGAAAACAGGTATGGCATTAGTGGGCGGTGAAATCACCACTTCTGCGTGGGTTGATATTGAAGGTTTAACTCGCCAAGTAATCACTGATATCGGCTATAACCACAGTGAAATGGGCTTTGATGGGCATTCTTGTGCAGTATTAAACGCTATCGGAAAACAATCACCTGATATCAATCAAGGTGTGGATAGAGCCGATCCCGCGGCACAAGGTGCAGGCGATCAAGGAATTATGTTTGGTTATGCAAGCAATGAAACTGATGTACTAATGCCAGCTCCTATTACCTACGCTCATCGCTTAATGGAGCAACAAGCAGCAGTGCGTAAATCAGGGAAACTTGATTTTCTACGCCCTGATGCAAAAAGCCAAATTACTTTTATCTATGAAGATGGCAAAATCAAAGGCATTGATGCTGTTGTTCTTTCAACACAACACAGCGAAAGCGTAAGCCAAAAAGACTTAACCGAAGGCGTGATGGAAGAAATCATTAAGCCTATTTTACCAAGCGAATGGATCAGCAAAGAAACTAAATTTTTCATTAACCCAACAGGTCGCTTTGTAATCGGTGGACCTATGGGCGATTGTGGTTTAACAGGTCGTAAAATTATCGTTGATACTTACGGCGGTGCGGCTCGCCACGGTGGTGGTGCATTCTCTGGTAAAGATCCTTCAAAAGTAGATCGCTCTGCCGCTTACGCTGCTCGTTATGTAGCAAAAAATATTGTTGCCGCAGGACTTGCTGATAAATGTGAAATTCAGCTTTCTTACGCAATCGGTGTTGCTGATCCTACTTCAATTATGATTGAAACTTTTGGAACAGGAAAAGTAAGCAATGAAACTTTGGTAAAATTAGTATATAACAACTTTGATCTTCGTCCATACGGCTTAATTCAAATGCTTAATTTAATTCAACCGATTTATCGTAAAACAGCAGCTTATGGACACTTTGGTCGTGAAGAATTCCCTTGGGAAAAAACAGATAAAGCAGCTCTATTAAGAGCACAAGCAGGTCTATAATGAACGAGTTTTTAGCACTTGATTTATCAGATGAAATCATCAAAGCCCTTGAAGTAAAGGGCTTTACCAAACCAATGGCAATCCAAAGTGCTTGTATTGAGGCAGCGTTGGAAGGTCGTGATTTATTAGGATCAGCACCAACGGGAACTGGCAAAACTCTTGCTTTTGCTCTGCCTGCAATTCAACATTTACTTGATTATCCAAGACGCAGAAAAGGCCCTCCTCGTGTTCTTATTTTAACACCAACTCGTGATCTTGCCTTGCAAGTAAGCCGAGAAATTGAGTCTTTAATTAAGTTTACTCATTTAAGCGTTGCCACCATTATCGGTGGAATTTCTTACGATGAACATCAAGAAATTTTTGATACCCAAAAAGATATTGTGGTTGCAACCCCAGGTCGTTTATTATCTTACATTGAACAAGGTGATTTTGATTGCCGTGCCGTTGAAATTTTAATTTTTGATGAAGCTGATAAAATGCTTGAAATGGGATTTGGTGAAGATGCAAAAATCATTGCAAAAGAAACCGCTTCTCGTCAGGCGGGTTGGTTGTTTTCAGCAACACTTGAAGGTAATAATTTAGAAAATTTTGCCAAAGAAGTATTGCAAGATCCAATGCTAGTAACAGCAGATCCAAGTCGTCGTGAAAGAAAAAAAATCACGCAGTGGTATTATCACAGTGATAATCTTGAACACAAAATCAAACAACTTGCTCGTTTTGTAAATAAGTTTAAAGTACAAAAAGGTCTTGTGTTTGTCCGTCGTCGTGAGCAAGTGCGTGAACTGAGTGATATTTTAAGAAAACGAGCTATCAGAGCTACGCATTTAGAGGGCAATATGACGCCTGTACAAAGAGAAAAAGCACTGAACTATTTAAAAAATGGACAAGTGAATATTCTTGTTGCAACCGATGTTGCCGCTCGTGGTATTGACATTGAAGATGTTGATTTTGTAATTCATTTTGACTTGCCATACAGTGGTGATACCTATGTGCATCGTACAGGTAGAACAGCACGCGCTGGTAAAAAAGGTTCGGCTATTGCCTTTGTTGAAGCACACGATTACCCATTACTTGCAAAAATTTCTCGTTATACCAAGCAAGTTTTAAAATCACGCGTTTTAGAAGGTTTAGAGCCACGCACCAAAGCACCAAAAGCAGATGATATTGCTAAAATGAAATCAAAGGTGAAATCTAAAACAAAAACGAAAAAATCACAAGCGGTTAAAAAAGATAATAAATCTGCAAAAGTGAAAAAAGTTCGTAAAGTTGATTTGAAAAATAAAGGTAAGAGAAAAAATTCTTAATCTTTAATATAAAAAAAATAGAGTTTAAGTACCATCTCAAACTCCATTTTTTTATTTACATTCTTTATAGAAGATTTATCACTAAAAAGAAAAAATGATTACCATTATCTCATAGTTACAAATTCTTCTGAACCTGTTGGGTGAATTGCAACGGTATTGTCAAAATCTTTTTTAGTTGCTCCCATTTTGATTGCAACAGCAAAACCTTGAATCATTTCATCAACACCAAAACCAATTCCGTGTAAACCAACCACTTTTTCATCTTCACCTGCGGTGATTAGTTTCATACGACAAGGCTGACGATGAGAAGTTACAGCAGTGAACATTGAAGTAAATGATGAAGTGTAAACTTTAATGTTATCTTTTCCGTATTTTTCAACCGCTTGTGGTTCGGTTAAACCGATAGTTCCAATTGCAGGGTGGCTAAATACCACACTTGGTACTAAATCATAATCTAAACAGCTTTCAGGTTTGTTGTTGAATAAACGCTCAGATAATGCACGACCTGCGGCAACAGCAACAGGAGTAAGTGCGATACCGCCTTCGATAATATCACCTACTGCAAAAATATTATCAACATTAGTATTTGAATATTTATCAACTTTAATGAAACCACGCTCATTAAGTTCAACACCTGCATTTTCAATCGCAATATTATCAGTGTTTGGAATACGGCCAACTGCCCAAATAAGTTTATCAACTTCATAACTTTGACCATTATCAAAATGAAGCGTTAAAGTCTCATCTGCATTTTTTTCAATTTCTTTTGGATTATGTAAGGTATGAAGATGAATACCTTGATCTTTCGCCATTTCAACAAGGGCTTCAATTAAAAATGGATCAAAGTTGAAAATAGGAGTTTCTTCACGCATAAATAAGTGTGTTTCTACGCCTAGTGAATTTAACACGCCCGCAACTTCAACGCCGATATAACCAGCACCAATAATACCAACTCGTTTTGGTAATTCTTTTAACTCAAAAAAGCCATTTGAATCAATACCAAATTCAGCACCTTTTACAGGTGGAACAAATGGACGACCACCTGTTGCAATGATAATTTTATCAGCAGTAATTTTCTCACCATCAACATCAAGAGTATTTTTGTCGATGAATTTTGCATAACCATTGATAATATCAACATTGTTTTTTGCTGCATTGCTTGCATAAGAAGTATGAATACGAGAGATATATGCTTGTCTTGATTCAATAAGTTTTTTGAAACTAAATTCTTTTACTTCTAAATCAAATCCATAATCTGCTGCGTAATTGTGGATATTTTCTGCCATTTGAGCACCATACCACATTACTTTTTTCGGCACACAACCAACATTTACACAAGTTCCGCCTAGTGCTTTGGTTTCAATGATTGCACATTTTTTTCCATAACCTGCTGCGCGAAAAACGCTCGCAAGTCCACCGCTTCCGCCACCAATGGCAACATAATCATAATGTTTCATAATTTTTTCCTATATATGAATTAAAAAATAACATTCTTATTCTCTCATTTTTAAATATTTTAATCAAAGTTTAATTATCAATTACTGTAATTGATAATATTTATTAAAGTAATTTCATCAATAAAAACATATAAAAATTATTATTAACCACAAACAAAACCATAAAACAATCACAAAAAACACAAATAGCTTGTTTTTAATGCAAGTGATTTTTTTTTTATAAAAAAATATTGACGTGCGTTTTTTTTTAATTATAATATGCACACATCAACGGGCGATTAGCTCAGTTGGGAGAGCACCTCCCTTACAAGGAGGGGGTCACTGGTTCGAGCCCGGTATCGCCCACCACTTTAAACTCCAACATTAAAGTGTTCCGTTGATTGATTAAATTATTATTTAGTCAAATCCATATTTAATATGGGCGATTAGCTCAGTTGGGAGAGCACCTCCCTTACAAGGAGGGGGTCACTGGTTCGAGCCCGGTATCGCCCACCACTTTCTTAATAAAATCTAAAATAATTTTTAAATGTTTCTTGTAAAACTCATATCATAACTTTATAAAAACTATCTCTTTTGAATTGTTAAACTATTCTTTTATTAAATTTAGTAATTAGCCTTTTGTATAAAAATTTTACTTATTTTGCACTTTTTCCTATTTTTTTTACCTCTTTTTTGTTATAATTTTCTGCTTAATTTAAAAATAGAAGAAAATAATGAAAACAAATCTAGATATAAATAAATTGCGTAATATCGCAATTATTGCACACGTCGATCACGGTAAAACAACCTTGGTTGATAAATTATTACAACAATCAGGTACTTTTGGCGAAATGCGTGGTGAAGCTGATGAACGCGTTATGGACTCAAATGATATTGAGAAAGAGCGTGGGATCACTATTTTAGCGAAAAATACTGCTATTAACTATAAAGATTATCACATTAACATCGTAGATACTCCTGGACACGCAGACTTCGGAGGTGAAGTAGAACGTGTACTTTCAATGGTTGATTCGGTATTACTTGTGGTTGATGCTTTTGATGGTCCAATGCCACAAACCCGTTTTGTAACACAAAAAGCATTTGCTCACGGCTTAAAACCAATAGTGGTTATTAACAAAGTTGATAGACCAGGTGCTCGTCCTGATTGGGTGGTTGATCAAATTTTTGATTTATTCGTAAATCTTGACGCAACAGATGAACAATTAGACTTCCCTATCATTTACGCATCAGCATTAAATGGTGTTGCAGGTTTAGAACCTGATGCCCTTGCTGATGATATGACGCCGTTATTTGAAGCCATTTTAGAAAAAGTGTCACCTCCTCAAGTTGAGCTTAACGCACCATTTCAAATGCAAATTTCACAACTTGACTATAACAGTTATGTAGGTGTAATTGGTATTGGGCGTATTAAACGTGGTTCAATTAAACCAAACCAAAATATCACTATTATTGATAGCGAAGGTAAGAAACGCAATGGAAAAGTAGGTCAAGTATTAGGTCATTTAGGGCTTGAGCGTTTTGAGGCAGAGGTTGCTAACGCTGGTGATATTATTGCTATTACAGGTTTAGGTGAGCTTAATATTTCTGATACGATCTGTGATACATCTGCGGTTGAAGCACTTCCTGCATTAAGTGTTGATGAGCCAACCGTTACTATGTTCTTCTGTGTAAATACATCACCGTTTTGTGGAAAAGAAGGTAAATTTGTAACTTCTCGTCAAATTTTAGAGCGTTTACAAAAAGAACTTGTTCACAACGTGGCATTACGCGTTGAAGAAACTGAAGATCCTGACTCATTCCGTGTTTCAGGTCGTGGTGAACTTCACTTATCAGTTTTAATTGAAAATATGCGTCGTGAAGGCTATGAATTAGCAGTATCTCGTCCAAAAGTAATTTTCCGTGACATAGACGGTCGTAAACAAGAACCTTTTGAGCAAGTTACTGTTGATGTTGAAGAACAGCACCAAGGTGCAGTTATGGAAGCATTAGGTATTCGTAAAGGTGAAGTAAAAGATATGAGTACAGACGGCAAAGGCCGTACCCGTATTGAGTATATCATTCCAAGCCGTGGTTTAATCGGATTTAGAAGTGAATTTATGACTATGACATCAGGAACAGGTTTATTATATTCAAGTTTCAGTCATTATGATGATGTAAAACCTGGTGAAATCGGTCAGCGTAAAAACGGTGTGTTAATTTCAAATGGTACTGGTAAAGCATTAGCATTTGCATTATTCGGTTTACAAGAGCGTGGAAAACTTATGATCGATCACGCGGTTGATGTGTATGAAGGTCAAATCATCGGTATTCACTCTCGTAGCAACGATTTAACCGTAAACTGTTTACAAGGTAAAAAATTAACCAATATGCGTGCATCAGGTAAAGATGAAGCTATTTCATTAACGACACCTCTTAAATTCACTCTTGAGCAAGCAATTGAATTTATTGATGATGATGAATTAGTGGAAGTAACTCCTGAATCAGTCCGTATTCGTAAAAAATATCTAACAGAGCTTGATCGTAAACGTGCATCAAGAAACTCAGCTAGTTAATATTTTTATAAATTAAAAATAAAGGACTAATTCCTATATTAGATAAGGAGTTAGTCCTTTTATTATATTTGTTTTTTATGAAATAAGCGGTAATAATATCGTTATTTCTTACCGCTTATACTTAAAATCAATGTAAACACACGCCAATTACAAAAAGCATTTGACATATAAAAGCTGTTTTTGCCATTTGTGCAAGATATGGTTTTAACTCTAGTCCATCTTTAAAAGTTATTACTGCTTTAATATTTTTATAAAATAATGGTATTGACAGTAAAAAAAGATAACCGTAAAAATGAAAATGATGAACTAAAGCAAATATGATAAAAGATAATAAAGCCAAAGATAATAATATAAAATGATAAACTTTACCGTAAGTTATCCCCATTTTTACAATAAGGGTATTTTTATTATTAACACTATCTAGCCTTGCATCTCGAAGATTATTGATATTTAACACCCCAACAGCAAGCAAACCTGCTCCCAATGAAGGAAAAAACAAATCATAATGAACACTTGAGTTTTGTAAATAAAATCCACCAAAAATAGCAATAAATCCAAAAAAAATTAGAACAGATAAATCCCCTAAACCACAGTATCCATAAGGTTTTTTACCTACAGTATAGGTAATTGAGGCAACAATAGAAAGCAAACCAAGCGATATAAAAACGATGAAATCTTGCAAACTATGAACACTTACCATTATAAGTAAAAAACCACTAATTATTGATAAACCAATTACATAATAAATTGCTTTTTTTAATTGAAATTCAGATATTTGATTAAGATGAATAGCTCTTTTTTCACCTATGCGTTCAATATCACTTCCTTTTTTAAGATCACCATAATCATTAGCAAAGTTTGATAATATCTGTAATAGTAGTGCTGTTGTTAAAGTAAGAAAAAAAATAAGCGGTTTAAAATTTCCTAAAAAATACGAAACTGAACCCATAGTTGCTATAGAAGCTATAGATAATAATAAGGTTTTTAAACGAGCTGTTTGTAAATAAGGATTCATTGGTATAATTAAAATAACGCTATTATAAAACAATTAACAATAAAATGCTAAATTATTTTAATTTTTAGAGTTGAAATAAATAGATATTGAAAAATTTGGTGGGCCGTGAAGGATTCGAACCTTCGACAAACGGATTAAAAGTCCGCTGCTCTACCGACTGAGCTAACGGCCCCAAGTGAACGAGAACTATAATAATGATTTTAACTATACTATGCAAGTGTTTTTTTAAAAAAATAATTTAACCGATGATTTTTTAAGCTATTTTATAAAATTTTACAACTTTTTGTTAAGTTCTTCACAAAAATAGATATTGATAAAGATTTTTTATAAAAAGAGTTTTATAATTAGGCTTTAAAAACTATTATCTCTTATTGAACTTATTGTGAAACCAAGTAAACAATTTTTTGAAACTGATAAACTCGATCGACAAATTTTAAAGATAATCTCTCTTGATGCGAGAACTCCTTATTTGGAAATGGCTAAAACTTTAGGTGTAAGTGCAGGAACAGTACACGTTCGTGTCGAAAAGATGCGTCAAGCAGGCATTATTGAGGGTACTTATGTAAGCCTAAATGAACAAAAACTTGGCTATGATGTTTGTTGTTTTATCGGTATTATTCTTAAAAGTGCCAAAGATTGTGATACTGTAATAAAAAAACTTTGTAAATTTGATGAGATAATAGAAGCTTATTATACGACTGGAAACTACTCTATTTTAATTAAGGTGATGACTCATACTATAGATGAACTTCATCATTTACTTTCAAGCAAAATTCAATCTCTTGATGAAATTCAATCAACAGAGACGATGATTTCAATGAAAACGTTATTAAGTAGAAGTATCAATCCAGCTCAAAAAGATTTGTAACTTAACTTTATTTGAAGGAGCTAATTATGTCTGAAGTATTTCATTTAGGATTAACCAAAGCAATGTTAGAAGGTGCGGAGTACGCTATCGTACCTGGAGATCCTGCTCGTAGTGAGCGTATCGCTAAATATATGGATAATCCAAAATTCTTAAAC
>PDWI01007753.1_pt1 | contig 12867 bp, 11 predicted proteins | sample 1430891 | NCBI WGS metagenome assembly PDWI01 (sample SAMN01162508, study PRJNA174530) | Oral metagenome, whole genome shotgun sequencing project. | biome: Marine environment; feature: Marine mammal; material: Swab sample of the gingival sulcus; isolation source: swab sample of gingival sulcus... | reverse complement strand
ACGAACGCGCAACCGCTGTAATACCGGCAAGAGTTGAGGTAAAGAATTCATCTTCTTTTTTATCAAGATTATTTCTTAATCTCGCAAACTCATCTATCGCAAAGAAGATATATGGCATTCTCTCTGACTCGTCTTTAATTTGTTTGTTGTAATCTTGAATCTTCTTTGAACCTGTTGCAGTAAAGAGATTAATACGTCTCATCATTTCTAATGAGAAATATGTAAATAACGCAATCAGTGATTCAAATGTTAATTCTTCTACGTTTGCTTTATACAGCATATCTCTTGACCATCTGAAAATATCATCAAGGTCAGTTCCTTTTTCTAGGAAGATAATCTTTGTATTTTGTTTCATCAACATCTGGTAGATGTATTGTACGATAGCAACCGTTTTACCTGAACCAGATCATCAAAGGATGAAGTAGTGCCTTAATCATTCTATGTCACCATACAAATATTCATTATTAATCATATCGTATCACATCACAATATTTTCTGTATCATGATTCTCTACCATTCTTTGAGAGATTGTCCAGTATTCATTATTATCAAGAGCCGCGTTCTTCAAGATATAGTAATCTCACTTCCAGAAAAATCATGTTTTAGGCGGTTTCTCTCGTCACACAATTTGACCAAATACGTGTTGAATTTTAGCTTCATTTAATTCCTTTTCATCAAGCGTTGAAGCACCATTGAATTTAAGACAAGCAGAATATGGCATTTCTACCATTTCCATATTGTATGTTTCAAAACTCGTTAATGTTTTGTTGTCAAACTTATCAGAATTAAATGTTTTCTTTTCGGCCATAAATGCTCTATCTGTAGAGAGAAGGTTGAATAACACCTCAAGATTTTTATATTTGTTACCTTCTCTCACAAACATTATATTGTTCTCTTCTACAGTGAAGTTTTTATTTACCTCTTTGAAATTAATAGGTTCTCACTTAGCAAATGTTCCTTGTGGAGCTGGTGTAGGTAATTCTTCCTCATCAGAATCATCTTCATCATCAAATGACGCAAATCAATCATCATCAGAACTATCTAATGATGTATTATCATCTTCATCATCGAATGAAGCAAAACTATCATTGTCATCGTCAGAATCATCAGATGTATTATCATTGGAATCTTCGTCTTCATCTCACATTAAACTATCAGATGAGAATGAATCAAACAAAGAGTCAATATCTTCATCATCGTCATCATTGGTATTAGATGTTGATGTTTCTTCATCGTCTTCCTCTTCATAGAAATCGTCATTAGGATCAGAAATTTCCTCTTCGTTGTCTTCAATTTCTTCTTGAACAGGTTGTTCTCTTTTAAATGAACGTTTGATTTCTACTTTCCTTTTCTTTTCTGGTTTTTCTTCTATTTCTTCATCATTACTATCATCAGAAGAATCGTCTTTATCTCAATCAAATTGGTCTAAGTCAAAAAATTGATCAAGTTCATCAGAATCTTCATCATTTGTATCTTCATCATCTTCATTAAAAAAATCACTTGAATCTCCAGATGAATTCTTAGAAAGGAGGTCATCAGTTTCTTGTGCAGAATCTTTTTTACTCTTTCCCTTTGCTTCCTCTTCTTGCTCATCATCTCAAGCAAGAGCTAGGAAATCATCGAAATCATCTATGTTATCAAGTGATATATCTTTATCTTTCGCCATAGTTACTATTTATAGATAAATTTCTTACCTATAATATGTCTCATTGACAAAAAATCAGTTATAGAAAGACATTTTTAATCTTTGAATACATCAAGTTGGACTTCATCGTCTTCATCCATATCAAGACCAAAATCAACATCTATATCAGCAAGAAAATCATCAACTACTTCTTTCAAGTCATATGGTGATTTTACTGAATTAATTTTCTTTTCAAGTTCTTCTTCAAAATTATCAAAATCGAAATCAAGATCATAGTTATCGTGTGCCATTTTGCAGGTTGTGTGTGGATAAAATATATGTCAGTAATGGAAACAAACATTATCTACTTTTATTACAATATAATATAATTTCTTTTTCAAAAAATTATTGTTATAACTGCATTTTTCGTATTTATGTTTATATTTTTATTTCTCCTTTTCTTATATAGTTTTTAATTTTCTTTTCCCCAAAAATACATATAGTTTTATCACAATTAAAGAAAGATTTTTTTCTCAGAAAAACACGGAATTAGTATTTTGATTATATATATACAATCAAAAAACAACAAAATCTTTTTGAAACGTGCCTCTTTTACAAAATATATGAAAAAAGATATGAGTGTAAAACCCATATCTTTTCTTTATGTTATGTTTCTAGGAACATAGTAATTAGTCTTTGTTAACAAATCCATACGTAGCAGTAGATGCAAGAGCAAGAACAGCCATTACGATAAGAAGATTAGTGCCAAGACCAGTTTTTGCTTTCTTAACCTCTTCAACAGTTGTTTTAGGAGTTTCAGTTTTTTTAACCGGAGTTTCTACTTTTTTAGGAGTTTCTGTTTTTCCAGAAACTGGAGCAGGAACTTCTTTCTTTTTAGCAACATGTTTTACAGGAACAAATTTCTTATCACCAGTTACTTTATCGATGATAGCAATTCTAGCAAATGGTTTACCAGCTTCAGCTTCAAACGCATATTCAAGAACAGCAGGATCTGTAGTAAGAGTAAGTTTAACACCATCTTTTACAGAAGAATATTTACCAAGTTCAACAGTTGTGTTATACAATTTTACAGTACCTTCTGTTTTAGCAGGAAGTTTTGTAAGAGTGATAGCTTCACCACCATCTTTAGTAATGATTTTCATTTCTGAGAGTTGTTTTGAAGTTACAATGCTTGCAACTCTAGATTTCTTGTTCTCAGAAGCAATAGATGGAGCAATGATTTTGTCAGAAAGACAGTTAGTGCCATCTACGAAACAAAATTGAACTTGAACAGTAGCGTTTGCAACATCTGTTTTAAGAAGATTAGCAGGAACAGTTACTTCGAGGGTAGATTTTGTTTTATCAGAAGTAATATTACCTTCTACTTTAACATTAGAAGCGAGTTCTAATTTGGTACCAGTAGTGGTAGTAGCTTTCGCCGGAGTTGTTTTCTTAGTACCAGTTGCAAATGGATCACTAGATTCATTTTTCTTTACAGTAGTGGTTGTAGTGGTAGTGGTTGTTTTCTTAGTACCAGTTGCAAATGGGTCGTTAGAAGTTGTAGTTGTAGCAGCTGGAGTTGTAGTTGTTTTAGCAGCTTCTTTAGATACAGCTTTATCAACGGTTGTTGCAAATGGATCACTAGAAGTTGTAGTTGTAGCATCTACAGATGTAGATGAAGTTGCAAATGGATCAGCAGCTTGAGCTGAAACGAGTGATGATGCAAGCATAGGAACATACGCCGCAAGACCAAGAATTCCTAGAATTTTTTTATTCATAGTTTTAGCTTTATATAAAAAGATTAAAATCAAGTTATGCTTGTATAATAACGTAAATTCTTAAAAAATTACATTAATGGAAGCAAAATTAACATTGTTTTTACATTATATAATAATTTTTATTACAGAAAAAACAATAAAATGCTATTATGACTGGACTTTTTGTATTTCTTGGATGTAATTGATTTAAAAACTATTATAATTAATGTGATAGATGAATGTTCATTAACAAGTAATAATCAAAATAAAATTAAAAAAGAAAATTATGGAAAAGTTAAAAATAAATAAAAGTATAATGATGGTATTCATTGGAATATTACTCATTGGAATTAGTATGAGTTTTAACTCATGCACAAGAGATAATGATGATATTGATGTAAATGTCAATGTCACTCATAATTGCTGTAACAAATGTGATTCTTTTAAAAAAGACCACGATGTGAAGCAATGTAAATGTGATTGTCATAAAAATCATGATAATGATAACGGTGACAATAGTGATAATGGAAACGATAATGGTAATGGAAATGGTGATAATGGAAATAATGGTGGTACTCAAACCGATGATGGTTCTCATTTAGATGACCTCGATGATGGTTCTAGTGCATATACACCATTCTATATTGCACCGTGTAGTGATTATACAAAATCAATAGTGGATTCTACATTTGTAACAAAGAAGAAACATTATTATTTAACATATCGTGCAGTTATTCCAAAATCATGGTTTGCAAATTTCGAAACAACATTTGTAAGAGTACGTTCATATGATAACAATACAAATATTGCTGACTTCAATCCAAATCCGTTTGTTGATTCTGGTGTTTCAAGTGCATTAACGATGATTTCTATTGGAAATTATTATGCGTGTACAGTAACATCTGGATATGCAATATCTGGTTTTCAACCATATAAACATCACATGAGAGTAATCGTTCAAGAACTATCGAGAACGAAGAATGCTGAAGGAAAACATGAGATTATTAAATCTCAAGTAAGAAAATTTGTCGTAATTCGACAAGAAGAATAAATAAAAAATAATGAACAATTATCTATCACGTTATGAAATGCTCTGTATATTACAGGGCATTTTCTTAATCAAAAATCGAATTATAATCATACGTATTTTTATCGATTTGTTTTCCACTTTTCATTTGAAATAACTATATTTTTCTTATCAAAGACCACAATTTTGTTTGTATATATGTATTCGAGATGTCACAATCTGCTTCTTCTCTTACAACAGAAAGAAAATCATCATATAAACTCTTCAAAGAAATTGAAGAGAAGCTTGATATTAATTGGGAGGATATGTTTCAGAGATATGTTAGTCAGAAGTCTGAAAAGAAAGGAAATAATATCTACATCCCATGTCCATTCCACTCAGAAAATAGTCCAAGTTTCGGAATCAACTTTCAGAAAAAACATATGAAGTGTTTTGGTTGTGGTAAATATTATGGTTCCATTCTTCTCTTCTTGAAAGACTATAAAGGTATGAGAACGAACGAGATGATTAACTTTCTTATCGAAGATTGATATATAGCAAATCTTTCTGTACTTGGTGAAACACTTGATGATTATATCGAATATGATATTAAACGTACGCTCTATAACATCGTGAATAATGACATTGATACAAAAGACCCAGTTCTCAGAAGAGTATTATGTTATATGTGAGGTATTGGTCATATTACACAAAAGAAAATTGATAGAGTAAAAGACATTATAGAAAAAAAATACAAGAAACAAGAGAAACAATATGAAATAGCCAAAAGAATTCTTCGTGAAGTTGAGACAAACAAAAATTATTATGCTCTTATCTTTAATGAATTCAACAATACTATCTTCTATCGTGGTCTTGCGCAAGATGATGGTGCCAAAAAAGCCGGTAAATACTCAATCTCAATAGGAGATAAGAAAGAGATTATGTACCTCGGAAACAATGTCTCTCTTCAAAATAAAATCACACAAGTAATAGGAGAAAAAGACTTACTTCAAAACATACAAACAAGTTGAGAACAATCATATATACAGAAATTTCTTGAAACAAAATCAAAAGAGATATACAATAAATGATTCAACAAATACATTGATTCTCTCTACCCAAATCTTACATATAAAGAATATTACGAATCACTATTACAGTTATTTGTTTTTCCATCCGACGATATTAATGTATCAATTGGTGAGGGATATTTTGATATGTATTTCTCTCAACTTTTCACTATTCCGTTCTTTTCTCACGGTACGGTTGTGAGTTCTGGTTCACAATGTCAATTTATCAATAATGTATCAAAGAAATTAAGTGAAAGAAATCAAAAGACGTCGTTTCTTGTAATGAATGACTACGATAAAGCAGGATTACTTGCTACTATTAAATTCATTAACAACTACATCAAGACTACTAAATATATTTCAAACAAAGATACTATCGATTTGAAGTTCTTCCACTTCAAAACATTCAATGCGAGAATTAAGAAATATCTTACAATTATTAGTGAACTTACAAGATTGGTAAAGAAAGAATGAGATACCGATATTATCGAACGCTTCAAAAAGATTCATAAACATTACGATTGCGTATTTTGATATAGTGTGAGTACTGGTTTGTTTGAAATCTTCGAGAATAGTAATACAAATTATGATGTTATTAAGCAAATTAAAAAGAAATATCAACCTAATTATAGTGAAGATGATAAATGGAATAATATCATCAAAGATGCTGGTGATATAACGTATGTTGTAAATGCAATTATGCACGTATTAAATCTCTTGTATAAGAGTACATCAAATAAAGCAAATTATCTCTATCTTAAAGAATTCATTATTGGCGAATTTAAAAGAATTTATAACGCTTCATTTGTAAATTATCATGAAATTGGAGGTATGATTGCATTTGCAAAAGAAGATGGTCTTATTTCAGACAATGACTTGAACTTCCTTCAGATAGATGGTAATTATATCTATAACAATTCGAATAAATCCACATACAAGATGTGACTTATTAAAGGTCTTGAAAAACATCTTGGTAATATGAAAAAATATATTGATTTAGAAACCAATTATCTTGTTCTCTTTAATTTCCTTGACAAAGATAAGAAAATATCAGAACTTGTTACTGAACATGTATTAATTAAAAGAGAAGATAAAGAAAGAATATCAAAAGAAATAATGACAAAACCTCTTGTTATTGAATCATGGTATAAGAGAATGTATTATTTCTTATCACAGATGAATATCGATGATTCGTATGATATTATCAATATTAAACTCATACTTTATACATCATTGCTAGCGACTCACGAAAAGAATACAAAAGAATATGCTGAATTAACAAACAAATTACAGATTGTTCACGCCAAACTTCTACAACAATTCTGTGATGTTGATACGAATAAAGCAATAGAAATTGCAAAGAACGAATGACAGTGATTTTGAGATGAGATTGCTATCTATGAAAAGAAAGACCTCATACTCATTATCAATGACTACATCCAACACTATAACGAAATCAAGAATACAATTAAAGGTAGAATACAATTAGAAATTCAAGAGAATGCAAAAGAAGGAACATTCTACGATGGATTTGTATTTGATATGGGTATTGGTGAATTCGTGACACTAGCTGAGAAACAAGAAATTAAACAGAATAGTTAAGATATTTCCGATTATATAAGAAAAGATATGAGTTGATTCTCATATCTTTTTCTTTTTTGTTATATATTTTCTAATATATTCTTGTTCATTACAACATGTTGAAGTGAACGAGGTTGTATGTAATTCCACCAAGAATAACAAGATAGAATAGAGCATATAGAGCTTCATTAAGCATAATATTAAATGTTGCTATTCTTGCTCTTCTACCTACAACTTTGATATAGATTGCATATGCAATAAGAGCATACAATAATCCAAGACCTATATTTACAAAGATTGGTTTAACATCTGTGAAATATGATGCGAGGTATGAGTGTCCATATACAAATCCAAAACCAACAACTGAAGCAAAAAATAAGAATATAACAGTATCTTTCAATGTTCTTGCATATTCCTTTGCTTTACCAAATGACATTCCGAAGAAATAAATAATGGTAATAACAATGAATATATAAATAGCATAATGATGATTAAGATGTTGGAGTGTATTTTGAATATATGTTGTAAATCCTGTTAGATGATTTTGAATACCAAGGGTGTACATAATATAGCCAAACAGTCCTATATTAAGAAAGTTAAACAATGTAGCATAACCTTCCAATTCACCTCTGCTTCACGTTAAAGGCATGATACCTCAACTCAATCCATTGATAGCATCTTCTACAATAAGAAGTGGCATAAGTGGCAGCGTGAGTATATTTCAGATTGCATTTGATGAAAATTTTTCTCTCAACACTCTACTAAAATAAAAATATTTAACATGACCCTTTGTAAGTGAATCTGCGAATACGTGCGCAAATATACCAAATAAGATTGCAAGATATTCTTTACTATAGAAGAAGAATTTCAATGGGTCTGTCCAATTATCAAGTCCAACACCACTAAATAAATAGTATGAGGTATCAAAATACCCAAAGAGAGTACCAAGACCAAGATAAATAAGAGCTGATACTACAACCATAAACAATATACTATGGGACCATGTTCTATGACCATCAATCCTAGCAATTACTTTTAATGGTGGGAACATTTTAATAAGATACGAACCAGGGTGGTCAATATCTGGAAGTAATGCTAATATTGGTAATACAAGATACGCATATATAGGAAAATAACCAGTTGCTACAAACGATGTGAATCATACAAGATATAACAATAATGTTGTTAAATAGAATGTAAGTCCAACTTCAAGATGAGTATTTTTTAACATCTGAAAATGAATAAAACCAAGATAAAATGTATATTTTTACTATTGTTTTCATAGTATAATAATGCTTAGAAAAGCTTTTATATAGTTATTATTTTCAAGAAAAAGTGAAAAATAATAATTTTCTTCACTTTTCTAAAAATTTGAACATTATGCAATTACATTATTTAATCTCTTTGATATTTGTTGATGACTTCAATTAAAAACTTCTTTTCTAATCTCACTAAAAGACAAATCGAACTTCTTATATTAGCATTTGTTGTCGGTATTGTTCTGACCATTATTACTATAATGCAAATCAATCAATATGGATTATTCATATTTATTGACTTCGTAATTACACTTAGTGTTATATTTATGGTTGTCAGTAAGTTTCCTGAACTAATTGAAAAATTTAAAAAAGCCGGAAAATAATTATTAATTTGTTTATTCTTCTTCAACCTTATCTATCAATGACTAACACTATCAAAAACTTCATCACAAATCACGTTACACAAAAATCTGTATATATTGCACTTGGTTGTAGTATTGTTATTGGTATGCTTGCGATTGTAGCAATGCTTATAAACAATTATGGATTTATGACATTCATACTATTTGGAGGCGTATTTATCATTATATGAATGTTGATTGCAGCATCTCCCGAGTTCTTTAAATGACTTCGTTCATTCAATAAATAATTTATTCTTCTCTTTTTGATTATTGCAAATGAAAGAACTTATCAAAAAATACTCAAATCTTAACAATAATCAATATATTGTTATTGGTGGAATGCTTACATATTGCGTTATGAGTGTAATGGTTTTGTTCCAAGTGTGTCATATAGGAACAACAACGGATATTGTAGCAACCGTTGTTATAATGATTGTCGTATTTGAATTACTCGCATTACCATTGTTCCAAAAAGCATATCGTGAATGGGGTCAAGAAAAATAATTATATTCTAACCAAATTGATTAATATGCAAGTTGATAATATTATTAAACATATTTTTGAAGAATCATATTTCTTCGATGACATATGTGCTCAAGCCGCAGTTGAATATGTGAAAACACAAGAAACAACAAGATATGTGTATTCATGAGTGTGGAATTATAACAAATATGAAACAATCACAAATACTGATTGAAAGGATGTATGGTGAGAGTTATATAAATATTGAAAAACAAAAAGAAAAATATGTAGTTTTACATATAACATAGAGCAAAAACAAACCATTATTCTTGAAAAATATGTCAGAAAAATATAAAAAATTATTATATTGTGTTGAAATTAATATTTTGTTATTAATTTGATTTGGTTAATTAGTTGGTTTGCCTACCTTTCATATTGAAGGGTAGGTTTTTCTTTTTATGCAAATTTCAAGTAAAAAACTATATTATATGTGTACAAAAACGTTTGATTATACTATTACAAATTATTGGTGAGTTATGACCACCTGCAAGCAGAAATGTTCCATAATTTGTAGAGAGTAAATCTTAATTAAAAGTAATGATTTTGAAACTCGTCTTATATTTTGAGACGAGTTTTGTTTTATTGATAATATTTGAAAAACTATATTATACGTACACAGAAAGACTTTATCCATTTTCTTATTAGTATGCTTCATAAAGTATTGGCAATTTTATGCCTCATTAAAGATGTTGTGCTTGAAGCCGCAGAATTCTTATTATATGTTTTCGCGGTTATTATTCTTACTGCAACCGTGCTTTCAACAATTCTTATTCTTGTAGTCAGTGTATTTTTCATGCTTCCAATTATTCTTCTTACTCTTGCCATTAAATTTCTTCAAGGGAAAGCGGAACTCACTTTTGAAAAACGTAAAAGAGGTGGTGGCTATTTCATCGATTTAACAATTGAAGGTCAGAAAATCGAAGATTATCTTACTGATAAAATCGATACAGTTGATAGTAAGATGAGAAAAGAAAAAACAAAAAAGAAAACAAACGGAAAAAGAAAAAGCACACCAAAAACCAAGAAAGAAGAAAAAGAAACACCAACAAAAGAAACACCTGAAAAGAAAGACTAATTATGTAATTAACATTAAAGAAAAAACCTGTACGGATGTACGGGGCTTTTTCTTATATCTATTTTATAATATTATTTGTTTTCAGACAAGTCTTTATAAGCTTTTGCAAATGCAATTTGAGTCATAGGGATAGTCCACAATAATGGAATTCCTAGCAAAAATACACTACCAATAATAGCGAGACTACAAATCAATGTAAGACCTATGAGATTAAGAACATTTCCCTTTGACGCATCCAATGATATCCAAAATGCTTGGTGTGGGTAGATTGATTCAGATTTATCAATAATTGCGTAATATGCAAATATTCACCATTGTACAAATTCAAACAATACGAATAGCATAAGAATAGCAAGTATTGCAACAGAAACGTATACAATTGTTTTACTAATAGCAATTGTAGCAAAAAATGCAATAATAAGATTAAATGCAAACGAAAAGATAAATACTAGGACACTAGTGATAAGTGCTACAACAAAATATTTCCATATTTCCTTTCATGAATGTGATAACATAGGACCAAAACCAAATTTTTTATTTTCTACTGCATACAATCCCATTTTAACGTATCAAATTCAAATTAGAAAATTGATTATCATTGCCATTCATAGTGTAAAATAAGCGGTTATCGAACCATTGAATGTTCATAATCATGTTGCAGGATCAATTGTGACACCATATTTACCATAAGCATATGAGAATATTCACATCAATATGAGACTTAGCAACATAACGTGCCAATGTTGTCCAATTCTTTCTCTTGCTTGTTTCCATCAGTAAGAAACATAATCCATAATTTTCATCAAAAATATATTTTAAATATAAAAGATATTTGATATGAGTATAATAATATACTATTCAAATATCTTTTATTTATCTTATTTTTTGACTCTTAACCAAAGAACCCACCATCTTCTGACTGAGGCAAGTCGGTATCGTCATTATCAAATCCAGAACCAGTCTCGTTGATGTATGATTGATTCAATTCAGATTTCTTCTCGATCAATCTTTTTGTGAAATCAGCGAGCTCTGCTTTCAACACATCTCTTTCGAGGCGCATTACTTCATATTCTTCTACATATTTAGCAAGAGTGAGTTGAAGATCTTTAATAGACATTCCCGACATATCTTCACCTTTTTTCTTTGCTTTTTTACTACCATCTTCGTTTTCATCATCAAGCTCAGCCATAATATCTTCACTGTCAATTTCTACCATCTGACCTTCTCTCATTTCAAGTTCAGTGAAATACTGATAGATATTCTCTTCGAGTTTAGTAAGATTGTTGATAATTCTTTCTAGAGTTTTAGCTTTCTTGTTACGAATACCAACTAATGTTCTGTATACATTTTTAAGAATGTACTGACCTTCACCAGTTTTTTCAAATACCGCTTTAATAAGTTGGTCTGGGGTCATTTTTTGTTCAAGGATTCCTTCTGACATAATGTTATTTATAAATTGTAAAATATTTCTATTTATTCATATAGTTACTGTCCCATTAATTGATGTTCAAATTCAGAACTAAGGAATAATTGTGATAATGTCTCATACACTATTTTTGCTTCTTTTGTAAGACGTTTACTGTCTTCTGCATTTACTTTAAATTCTCTTGTAGCAATCTTATCAAATATTACCTTAAGTCCATTATAATATCATGCAGGCAATCACCATCTTTCTCTTTCTTGATTATACTGTTTCTTTGATGTAAAGAATCAATGATATGCGGACATAATATCAATATCCTTTTCAAAAGAATAAATATTGGTAATTTTAGGAAGAGCACAGTCTATTCTTTCTCTTCTTATAAATTCGTTTTTATCATCTTCGATTGCAACACCAATGTTTTGTTGTGCTAATAGTTCTTTTGTTGTATCAAAGTCTTTTAAATAACAACCACGATATGAGAGTAATTTATTTGACCCATATCATTTAAAAAATGTGATTTTAGAAATAACACCATTTGTATTTTCTTTAATAAGTTTTGCTAGTGGAATATAATCATCGGAACCAGTTGCTTCTATTCTTGCTTTGTAGATAGAACGAATAAGTTGTCTCGATAAATTTACATTCGTAAAACAATACATTTGATAGTCAATAACATTATTTTTTGTAGCATTACTCATATTTCACAATTGTCACTTTATTAACCAATTGTTTTTAATTGTATACGCATTAATAAAGTCTAATTCGGCTTTATTCTGTGAACCAATAATACAAAATTTGTTATCTGTAATTATTTTGTTATTTTCAACAGTTATTTTTGCCGTGGGTTTTGGTACAAATGATTTTGTCTCACTTAATACAGCATTTAGTATTTCATTATCTCATGACAGATTGGCAAGTTTTTCTCTTTCTTCTTTTTCATTTTCTTCTACCTCTCTATCTAGTTGTTCTTTTGTATCATTTTGCATAGATGTATATTCTCTATGAACAAGGTTTGCTGTTTGTATTTTTGTATACATCGAATAAGCAAATCCTCATATCAAGAATATAAGCATAATGATAATAAGACGAAAAATAGGGTTGAGTCACTTTTCTCAACCGGTATTTGTTTCTTCTATTTCAATATGTGTA
>PDWI01007751.1_pt1 | contig 12867 bp, 7 predicted proteins | sample 1430891 | NCBI WGS metagenome assembly PDWI01 (sample SAMN01162508, study PRJNA174530) | Oral metagenome, whole genome shotgun sequencing project. | biome: Marine environment; feature: Marine mammal; material: Swab sample of the gingival sulcus; isolation source: swab sample of gingival sulcus... | reverse complement strand
AAGTTAAGCCCAATCGTGCCGATGGTACTGCGTATAGTGGGAGAGTAGGTAGCCGCCAGTTTTCAAGAGAGCTGATTACATCAAGTAGTCAGCTCTTTTACTATTTATAGAGGGATTATAATTTTATTCTTAAATAAGAATTAATAGTTCCGTTATCCTATAATTAGTAATAAAAATGAAGAAATTAAATGTAATAATCTTAGTACTTCTTGCAAGTCTAATGTTTTCTTGTAGTAAGTCTACGAATGAGCCTGTAAAGCCTAATGGTATTACTCGTAATAAAAAGAGTGTGGATACTCCTAATGGTGTTAAACCAGAGGAACAAGACTTAAAGATTAAGCCAAAGCCTAATCAAGAGTCTGAGTATGACAAAAAGAAAGCTTTGCTTATTAAGTCTATTGAGACTTTTAGTGGTAAACGACTTCAAGAGAAGCAAGTATTCATCTATAATAAGGAAACCTTACTTTTAGATAGTGTGCTTTTTGAAAAAAGCAAAGAAATACTTTCTTTCAACTATGTATGGCTGAATGATAAGCTCTCTAAAGTTGAGTTAAAGACTCAGATAGTAGATGAGACTAATCTCCTAAAGCTCAAGTTTATTAATGAAAGAGTTAGCTCAATGACAGAGAGAAAAGAGAGTCTTAATCTACTTGACTTTAGTTATGAAGATAATAAGCTCAAGAGTTTGCTCCTCAAAAGACCGAAGCACAATGTTGAAAAGCTTACTTATCAATGGGACGAATTTGGCAATATGAAGATTGAGGAGGAGGAAGATCTTAGTTATCACAATGCTTATACTGATAAAGAGAATAAGGTTTACCCAGACTTAAATTTCATACTCAACACAGCTAAGGAAGAGGATTACTTCTCTGATTGGATGATGAAGCGTTCCACAAATTATATCAGCCAGCAAAGTATTTTATATTCTTTTGGCTTAAGAAAGGAGTATCGATATAGCTATAGCTTTGATAAGTATAATCGTCCTGTAGAGGTTCGTATGGATATTTTTCAGGATAATAAAGATTTAGGTTCTTACCTATTTAAGATTACATATTTGATAGCAAACTAAGCGAATTGATGATATATAACTAAGGCAAGAGTCCCCTTCTGAAAAAGATGGGGACTCTTTTTATTACTTGTAATAATAGTTCTAAAATTAGATATGGGAAAAGTAGATATTTTGTTATGTCTTGCATTGTTATTGAAAAATATAATTTATTTGCTCTATCAGTAGTGGAATTGTAAATTTATTCATCTATTTGTTTGTTTAAATGGATAATGTTACTATCTTTGTGAAAAAGGAGAGGCTACGGGTTCGTTATTTTAATAATAGACTGGTATGCCTATTGTTTTTTTATAAGCTAAAAGACTGAACTATAATAGAAGTGAAATAAAAATTGCTATGTAATAGAATAAGGTATGTTGTAATATTAAAAAAATAATTCTTATGAAGAAATTCTTACTCTACTTATCCCTGTTCATTGCGTTTATGCAAGTAGCCTACTTGCCTGTAAATGCACAGAGTAGTACGGATCTCGTTACTATTGAGGGAACAATCATTGACAAGACGGATGGATTGCCCGTAATTGGTGCGATTATTCAAATTAAGGGAACCAAAAGGGGAACTTTTACCGATACCAATGGTAAGTTTAAATTGCCTAATTGTAAACTGAAATCTATCCTCAAAATCACAAGTGTTGGTTATGTACCGCAGTTCATTACTGTCGGTAAAAAGAAAACGCTAAAGATTTACCTTAAACAGGATGTCAAAAGTATTGATGAGGTTGTTGTTACAGGTTTCCAAAAGCTAAAGAAAAATAGTTTTACGGGTACGGCGACAATCGTTTCAAGCAAAGAACTCCAAAAGATTAATACAAAAGATGCGGTAAAGGCTTTACAGACTTTTGACCCATCTTTTCGCATTTTGGATAACTTAGGTTTTGGTTCAGACCCTAACCAATTGCACGAGATTAATATTCGTGGTGTCTCAAGTATCTCGCAAAATAGAGGTCTTGAGGTAGAAAACCAAAGATTAACTTCTCGTACCAATCTTCTAGATAATCCTAATATGCCAATCTTTATGTTGGACGGCTTTGAAGTAAGTGTTCAGAAAATCTATGATATGGATATCAACCGTATCAAGAGTATGACACTGCTCAAAGATGCTGCAGCGACAGCCCTTTATGGTTCGAGAGCGGCTAATGGTGTTGTTATCGTAACGACTTATCCTCCAAAGGTTGGGGAGATTCGTATTGATTATAATGCCTCTATGGAAGTTACCTTCCCTGATTTATCTGACTATAACTTGGCGAATGCTAAAGAAAAACTGCAGGTAGAAAAAGATGCAGGCTTGTATGATGCAGATAATGACTTTAATAAGGTCTTGAAGGATCTTGAATACAATCAGAAGCTCAATGAAATTCGTCGTGGAGTTAATACAGACTGGATGGCTCGTCCTTTGCAGAATGCTTATAACTTCCGCAACTACGTGAGCCTCTCTGGTGGTGTTAATGAAGTTCGCTATATGCTTGACTTCAACTACGATAAGAACTCTGGGGTAATGAAAGGCTCATTCCGTAACCGTTGGGGGGCTGGTATGATGATTGACTACCGTCTGCACGATTGGTTGCAAATCCAAAATAAAGTGAGTTTTAATCGTACAAGCTATGAAGACTCTCCTTATGGTTACTTTAATGACTACTCTTTGAAGTTGCCTTATGATGCCATTGTTGATCAAGAAGGAGAATACCTTTCTGTATTGCCTATCTCTCGTACTATTAACCCTTTATGGCAAGAGCAACGATTGCAGAACTTCAGCAATAGAGGTGGTATTAAGGATTTGACCAACAATTTGAGTGTTAATCTACACTTTACAAAGAGTTTATATTTGAGAGGTACATTTAGCGTTTCTAAGGTAGAGACTGACTCTAAGACATTCCGTGATCCTAAAGATCCTATCTTTGAGGCTGCAGAACACAAACGTAGAGGTACTTTGCAAAATATGAATAACTCTCGCTTTAAGTGGAACGCTAACTTGTTGCTTCACTTTAATAAGCGTATTGGCGATCACTTCCTCAATATAACAGGTGGTTTTGATGCTCAAGAAACAATAGATCAAGCACAAAACTATACCTTGGAAGGCTTTAATATAGGTACGCTTAATAAGGGGATTTATGCTGCTCAGCAAACAAACAAAACCAATGATAAGGAGCAAAAGATGCGTCTCTTTGGTTTGCTTAGTGCCATCAACTATACTTACAAGGAAATTTATCTTTTCGATAGTTCATTCCGTTTAGATGGTTCTTCTCAGTTTGGTTCTGAGCGTCGCTTTGCTCCATTTGCGTCTGTTGGGCTTGGTATTAACATTCATAATTACGACTTTATGAAGGAAAAAATGCCATTTATCAACACTTTACGTTTGAAGGGAACTTATGGTAGTACAGGTAAGGTAAACTTCTCTCGTTTTGATGTGATTAGCTCATACCGAATGAATTCAAACTCTTGGTACTATACAGGTCCTGTAATGTCTCTAATGACAATGGGTAATCCAGACCTTTCTTGGGAAAAGACAAAGACGCTTGACTTAGGTATTATGGTAGAGCTATTTAAGAATCGTTTGTATTTGGAGGCTAACTACTATAATAAGGTTACTGATGGAATGATTGACCAAGTAGCTATCCGTCCATCATCAGGGTTTAAGACTTTTAACGGAAATGTTGGTTCTATTACGAACAAAGGTTTTGAGCTAAAAGCTAACGTTACAGCTTTCCGTAATAAGGATTGGTCAGTGGTGTTGAATGCTAATATGGCACACAACGTCAATGAAATCTCTAAGCTTGATGAAGGTATTGAGGAATACAACAGAAAGATTAAAGAAAATTACGACTCTGAAACGCCTCAATATGCTAATTTGCAGAGTCGTCCTTTAACAATGTATTATGTTGGAGCTTCAACATCTGCTATCTATGCTATGCCTTCTTTGGGTATTGACCCTGCTACGGGTAAGGAAGTGTTCGTTAAGAAAGACGGAACTATTACTAAGGAATGGAATGCCAATGATATGATTGTAGTAGGGGATACTAATCCTGATGCTCAAGGATCTTTTGGTATCAACGTTGCTTGGAAGAGAATTTACTGTAATGCAAGTTTCCTTTATGCTTTTGGAGGACAGCAGTATAACCAAACGCTGTTGACTAAGGTTGAGAATGCTAACATCAAGGATCATAACGTTGACCGTCGTGTGATTACAGATCGTTGGCGTAAGGTTGGAGACGTTGCACCATTCTATGGTCTAAGAGAAGTAACGTCAACAAAGCCAACTTCTCGTTTTGTCCAAGATGATAATTATGTTTCGTTTAATAGCTTCTCTCTTGGTTACGACTTTGATACTAAGTTGATTAAGAAAATTGGTCTTAGTGCCTTGTCTGTTTCGCTTAATGCGTCGAACTTAGGTCGCTGGAGTAGTATCAAACAGGAAAGAGGACTTTCTTATCCTTATGCTCATACTTATAGTTTGAGTTTTAGAGCAAGTTATTAATAACGATTGAATAAAATAAGACTTATTATGAAAATAAATAAAATATTATTCGCAATTGGATCGGCTCTATTACTCTTGAGTAGTTGTAATAGTTGGCTTGAAGTTCCAGTAGATGGGCAATCAACATCAAAAGAATTATTTGAGATTGGTGATGGCTATCGCACAGCTCTGAATGGTCTATATGCAGAGATGTCTTCGCCTACGCTTTATGGTAGAGAGTTGCAGTTTGGAGTCCTTGACTTTTTCTCTAACCAGTATAAGGTTGATGTCCCTAAATCTGATTTGAGTAATCCTCTTTACTTAGCTGCAGGCAAACGAGATTATCAACAAACAAACCTTTTGCCTTTGATTGATAATATCTGGCTCAAAGCCTACAATATCGTTGCAGGAGCTAACAACTTGGTTGCTAATATCAAAAATGAGCCAGCTAATAAGTTTGACAAAGGTAAGATGGAGCAGGATATGATCCTTGGTGAAGCGATTGCTATCCGTGCTTTTCTACACTTTGATATGCTTCGTCTCTTTGCTCCAGCTCCAGTGAGTGATGATGAAGGTTTGTATATTCCTTATGTAAAGGAATTCCCAAATACAGCGGCTCAACGTACTTCTGTAAAAGAAGTTTTGAGTAATATCATTGCTGATTTAGAGCAAGCACGTGCTTTAGTAAAGCCTTTCTCAGAAACAGACTTAGGTAAGAGTGGTATTGCTTCAGGCTCAGCTCGTTTCTACAACGAATTAGTTTACGGAATGGAAGGGGCTACTAATCCAAGAAAGGTTGATCAGTTCTTCCTTGGTCGTGGTTATCGCTTCTCTTATTCGGCTATTACAGCTTTACTTGCTCGTGTGTATCAGTATAATGCTGTTTTTGTTCCTGAAGATTTGGAGAAAGCAAAGACTTATGCCGAAGAAGTGCTTGATCTGAAAGTAGTGGGGATTAATAAGGCAGAGCATTTCCCTTTCAAAGATGAAAACTTCTCAGGTTTTGAGTGGTTAGACGCTCAAGAAGAAATGAGAGATCTTAGAATGGTATCTACATTAATCTTTGGTGTTTATAACGAAAAAGAGCTTCAAGAAGCAAGTGTAGAGGCTTTCTTCCCTCGTGAAAAAGGATCTGTTGGGTCAAATCTATTCATTGTTGATAAGGAAAGACAGAAGATTTTCCTCAACGTTGATGGAACCGATGAGTCTGCTGAAGATATCCGCTCTAAGAGATTGCTCTACGTACCACAAGGTGCTTGGAATGCTTACATCTCAACGAAGTGGTATGTCAATGGTACGAAAATAGATGTTCGCAACAAAACGATCACTATTCTTCCGCTTATTCGTACTACTGAGATGCGTTATATCTTAGCTGAATACTATGCAGATAAGAATGACTTTGCCAAAGCTTATGAGATTATCAATCAGATGCGTCAGAATAGAAAAGTGAAGCCTCTTACCGTTAAGGCAACGAAGGAAGACTTCTTGAAAGATTTTGTTCGTGAAGCTCAGAGAGAATGGATTTCAGAAGGGCAGTTATTCTACCTTTATAAGCGTCTAAACTTCCCTGTTATCAGAGAAGACAATACGGAAAAGCCATTCACAAAAGAAGAAGCCGTTCTCCCTCTTCCAGCTGGAGAAACTGTATAACCTATTAAATATTATAAAAGATGAATAAGTATTTATATTATATATTGGGGCTTGTCCTTACACTTTCAGCATTTTCTTGTCAAGAAGAAGATCTAAAAGTTTTTGGAAATGAACATCATATCTACTTTGAGAAGTTCTTCAAAGATGCAGTTTTCCCCGGTAAAGAACAAGCCGATAGTACGACAGCTTCATTCTTTTTCTTAGCTGATAATGTTAAGGAATTAGAAGTCCCTTTGGTCGTTAATATGACAGGTCGTTTGTTAGAGCGAAATGTACCTTTCAAGCTCCGTGTCGTGTCGGATATGACGACAGCTAATACTGATGAGTATAAGCTCAAAGATGTTTATACTTTCAGAGCAAACAACGTTGCAGAGGGGGCAAGAAACCAAAGCGATACGATTTACATCAAGATGTTCAAGACAGATCGTCTGAAAACGATGAAAGAGGGGGTAAAGCTTACGCTTGATTTAGTGCCTATGGGAGATGTCAAGTTAGGTCAGACAGAGCGTACTAAAGCGGTGATTGTCTTGACTCGAGATGCTATTAAGCCTAAGTGGTGGGATGCTCAAGTAACGAACAACCTATTTGGCTTCTATTCTTCTCGCAAGTATAAGCTATTCTTGCTACATATCGACCCAGAGATTTCTTTAGATGGAGATATGCTCAGAGATAATCCTTCTAAGGCTCTGCAATTAGTGAGAAAGTATAAGCAGTGGCTATCAGAGCACCCAGCCGAAGCGGTGGAAGAAGATGGTACACCAATAACAGTCAATGTATAAGATGAAAACATATAAAACAGGAATCATTATGAAGAAGAATATAAATCTCATCTTATTAGGAATACTTGTCCTATTAAATACCTCTTGCTTTAAGGATGATGGTAATTATGATTATGAGGAGCTTAATCCTCCAACGTGGTTGATTAATGTAAATGAACAACTTATTTACGTTACGGGGCGTGGCGGTTCTGATGTTACTTTAGATGCTTCTAAGCAGTTTACTTGGGGGGAGCGTCCTGCAGATGCTCGCAAAGATGAAGTTTCTTATAAGTGGACACTAAATGGACGTGTTATCTCTAATCAACTTACAGAGACTTTGCCTACAGACGAGTTGCTCAAGAGAGCTGGGCTAAAGGATTATCCTATTAAGTCTATGATCGGTAACTTTATTGTTGTTGAGAATAAAACAGGCATTGAGTTCAAAGCAAGAACAATGGTAACTTTCAAACCACCTATTACATCAGGAGACTTCGTTGTTTATTCTGAGAAGAAAGGTGGCGGGGCTGGTACATTGTCTACACTCTTCTTGAAGTATGATAGAGGAGAAGGTGTTACGGCTGAGAATGTTATCCTTAATACCAATATCTCGGAAGTAAGTGGTACTCCAAAAGAGTTGGTTATTGCCGAAGCTAAGAATGTTAGTCCAACAGGTTCGGTAACGGCTATCACGAAAGAGGGAGATGCTGTTGTTTTCAGTGCCAGTACTCTGAAACGTGTTTGGGATATTAGAGATCAGTTCCTTGATGGTGCTCCTGCTGATTTGAAGGTTAGTGCTATGCGTTATCAAGAGGTGAGTTCAAGTCAGCCTTCATTCACTTGGTTAGCTTCTCAAGATGGTAAGATCTATACTCGTCAAAAAGGTAAAAACTATCTTGGTGGGCAGTTCATCAACGAGCCTTACTTCCTTGATAAGAAGGGTTATAAGATTACTAAGTTTGGTCATACGCTTTGGGGTATAACAAATATTCCTTGCTATGACGAAAAGAATAGACGTGTGTTGATTGCGACTTGTTTGCCTCACAATGCAACGAACACATATAGAGCCTTTATCTCTGTCTTGAAGAACCCTGGTTATCAAGGAGTCCCTGTTCAAGAGATGCCTGAGGGTACTAAGGTGCTTCATCTAAGTAACGTAATCTCTGGACAAGGTTGGTTTGTAGATAGAAATAGCTCTTGGTATGCTGTTTTCTATACAGCTAATGGCAAGTCTTATATGGGTAAGTTTGCCGTGAGCAACCGCTCTCGTCAGTTGATGACTGCAGGATTTGGCAATCACTGGTATCGCATTAAGCAAAGTTCATTTACAGATGAAACAGTCTTCTTGACGTCTGCTTGTGTTCGTTATTCACGTCAGTTACCTCCTCGTTACGACTTGTTTACAGAGGGAACAAAGATTTTTGCGATCATTAAGTCTTCAAACTATACAGACCACAAAATTGAAGTAAAGGAGCTTCCATTCAAAGGTATTGAATCTAAGATTACTTGTATGACTTATGATAGAGATCACGATATTGACTATCGTCATTTGTTGGTTGGTTGTGAGAACGGAGACTTGCTTGTCTATGACATCAAGGCTTTGCCAGAACCAAAGCTTGTTAAGAAGCTCAAGATGGATGGTCGTGTTGCTGCGATTAAGCAATTAGGCTTGAATCGTACAACAATGGACTTATATTAATTTTATTGGAGGGTATGTCAGAGCCGATGTTCTGACATACCCTCTTTTTTTATGTTTAACGATAGGCTTCCTCCAAATTTTGGGAGCTATTAGCTTAAACTTCTATTTTTAATCATCAATAATCAGAAAAATGAAAAAGATGTTCGTTGCCATTATGATGGCAGGTAGTGTACTTACGGCTTCGGCAGTAAACAAATATGATGTGAGCAGAGCTGAAACATCTTCGCAGATGAAGGCAGAGCAAGTGGGAGCAAAGATTACGCTTAATAAAATAACTGAGGGCAAAGCTCCTACTGTCTCCGTAAGAATGAGTCCAAGCTGTATCAGTTATCACTTGGAGTGTTTGCCTTCGGAGGTTGCTGGACAAATACCTAATGCAGATGTTTTGGTTAGGTATCTAAACAATATGAAGCGAGTAAAGCATACGGAGAACTTAAACAATGTCAAGCTTGTAGATCTTGGTAATGCTTTTCAGGCAGGCAAGTCTTACACCTTGCTATCTGTTGGTTATGACCAAAATGGAGAGTTTGGTTACGTTGATAGAGTAAACTTCACAATGCCTAAGCAAGCTATCAAGGGGACTCCAAAGGTTAAAATTCAGGTCTTAAAAGTTCAGGAAGACAAAGTTGAGTTACGCTTTACGCCCAACAAAGATGTTGCGGGATATGGTCTTTGTGTCTTTAAGAAGGGGACTATTGAGCAGAGCCTCAAGCAACACGGCAGACAGATGGGCTTCTCTACTGTGGCTGAGATGATTAAGCGTTTTAGTGGTAAGAACTATACAGCCGTTAAGACAAACACTTGGAAAGACCTTATCCCTAATACGGAGTATGACTTCTGCGTTCAGATGTGGGATAAGAATGGGCTCTATACCCAGCTTGAGAAAGTAACGGTTAAGACTAAGGTACTTGGTGGCAAGGGCATTGCTAAGGTTACAATCCAAAAGGGCGAGTTTGGTGGTTCTGCTTCTACAGGTTACTATCAGATCATTAAGTATATCCCTAATAATCAGTCAGCTCTTCACCGTGATATTATCATTACAGAGGAGGCTTATAATAAGAAAGATATGGGTAAGGCTGGTATCCTCAAGATGTTGAAGCAAGATCAACCACGCAACCCTTATTGGGATCAGTACCGAATAGATAAGGCTCAATGGAACGCTAAGCCTAATACGAAGTATATTGCTTTCTCTTTGGCTAAGAATGCTAAAGGTGTTTGGGGACCTCTGAATCAGCTTAAGTTCACAACTCCTGCTAAATAGATTTGGATATCTGTATTTTTGGTCTTGCTAAGTCTTTCGGTCGTTGAGCCTGTTGAAACGCCAAAAAGGTATAAATATCAGCCAAGAATAGATATATACTTTCCATTAGTTTATAGTAAAAAAATAGCTGTGCCTGAAGTGGCACAGCTATTTCTTTTTGTATAAGAGTCTTCTTTTCAGAAGAACTTACTTAGTCATTTGTTGGAGCATTTGGATTAGGGAAATCTACGGCAGTAATCTCGGTACTAATTTCCCCGAGTGCACCCAAAACCTTGTTCATTGCCGTGTGTACCTTAACCCATTTTACAGATTTTAGTTGTACGGCTTTGCCATTTTTATCAACAGCATTGTCAAGATCAAAGCGACTACCTTCACTGCTTGGTACATTATCTACATAACCCCATTTCAGAGCAGGAAGCATATAGAAAGCTCCTTTTTTGACCGCATTAGATTTTAGACGTGTACCTTTTAGGGTGTAGCTGTCTTGATTCTTGAGCCACTTAGGGTAATAAGCCTGTTGGTGATATTTGTTACCTGTTATTTCGCCTGTATTTCCTTGGTTATCTGTCCACGCAGAGTGTCCAAAGCTTTTTGGCTTGTTTTTGTCAGCTTCTTGCCAAGCTTTATAGGTAATCTCATAGCCCTTAATCGTCGTAGCTTGATCGTATTCACTACCTTTCAGTTCGTACCATTCATCTTCGTCAGGCTTGCCATTGCCATTGTCGTCGTTAGCTACGCTGACAATACCCGGTTCGCTGTTGTTGGGAAAAGCATTCCCTCGGATTTCAATATCATAACCTTTGACATTATCAACATCTCGCTCAAAGCCAAAGACTACATAACCTCCAAAGCCTCCAAGAGAGATAGGAGCTTTTTTATTTTGATCTGTAGATGTTAGGCTTAGCAGAACCTTAGCGTTCATCTTTTCTTGGTCATCACCCTCTTCATATTGGGGCAATACGTTCACAAACTGTCCGACAGCAGGGCGATAGTCAAGGACTTGAGTCAGCTTATTTTTTGTTTTAGGCTTTTCCTCTTCTTCTTTGTCCTTATCCTTATCTTTATTGTCGTCTTGTCCTTCTCCTTTATCGTCGTCTTTGTTTTGCTCTTTGTCCTGCTCCTTGTCTTTATCCTTATCGCTCTCTTGCTCTTTATCCTTGTCAGAGTCTTTGTCGCTTGTTGTTGTGATTTCCTTTAGAGGCTCGTTGTCCTTGCTACACGAAGCTAATGTCAATGTGCCAAGGAGGACTGCCACCGTAATTTGTTTGATATTCATAATACTTATTTTTATATGATAAACTTATTTCTATGAAACAAAGATAGTTAAATACTTCAAAAGAAATACTATCTATTAAGTTAATCGTAAGCAAATTCTTCCAACTTTTAATTAGCTAAAATACCACAAATCGGAACTGTCGCAGACCGATTTGTGTAACCAATTAGTTGTTAAGTAGATACAAGCCTTTATTTTAAGGTCAAAAAATGACTGGGAAAACTCATCTGAGTTTTCCCAGTCATTTCTAAAAGTTTTCCCAAAAACTTTTCTGACTCTTCCCAATCACTTTCCAAACTTCTCCAAATAACACTTTTCGGAACTCCCCGAGGAGTTCCGAAATTAAGACTTAAGAATGAAGAATTATTCGTCTGAAAGTAGAGCCTTTCCGCCCTTTTTATGTTTTTATTCTGCGAAACAGTGGTATTATTCGATTAAAATGCTTAGTTTTGTCTTAGGAATTAAGAAAATGAACCTTCTTGGAGGTTCGAGATTTATTATTTAACACTAAATAAAACGTATTAAAGTATGGAACAGAAACACCCTAAAGGGCTGATTGTATTGGCTCTTGCTAATATGGGCGAACGCTTCGGTTATTACACGATGCTCGCTATCTTAGCCATCTATTTGCAGGCGAAGTTCGGCTTCTCTTCTGCAGTAACGGGACTTATTTATGGTACTTTCCTTGGACTTATCTATCTGCTTCCTGTGCTTGGAGGTATTATTGCAGATAAGTGGCTCGGTTATGGTAAGACAATCCTAATTGGTATCTCAATAATGTTTGGAGGTTACTTCCTCCTTGGTTTGCCTTTCGGTAATGAAGCCTTAGGGATTGCCGTTATGGGACTATCTCTACTCCTAATCTCAGCAGGTACAGGTCTGTTTAAGGGTAACTTGCAAGCTCTTGTAGGTAAGCTCTATGACAATCCTCTTTATTCAAAGAGAAGAGATATGGCTTTCTCAATCTTCTATATGTTTATCAATATTGGGGCTTTCTTCGCTCCAAGTATGGGTAACTATATCACGAATACAGTCCTTGCTAAAGAAGGGTTCCAGTATAATGCTGCTATCCCAAGTGCTTTCGTTAGCTTGAACAACGAAGTGATCTCGGAAGATGTCTTTATGGCTGAACTGAAGAAGTCTAATAGTGATTGGGCTAATTTGGGCGAGAAGGAGCAAAAGGCTGTGATTGCTGAAGCGAAGAAGAAGCAAGGCGTTATGTTTGCTTCTGATAGAGCTGAATCTCTTTTCTTACTTAAGCTTTACGGACTTAATCAATACACAAATGCAGGTAAGCTAAAAGACTATCCAGAGCTTCAAGTAACGAATGATAACCTCAAGCTTTGGGCAGATAAAGATCCTGAGAAAGAACCAGCTAAGTTTGCTCTTCGTGAACGTGTAGAGATGGCTCAAGTGCCTGCTACACTTTGTCAAGTAGAGGAGGGTACAGGTAACTTTGCTGAGGACTTTGGTAAGCTTTATGTAAACGAATCGCTTTCTGTTTCTTACAGCTGGGCATTCTTCGTAGCTTGTATCTCTTTGATTATTTCTATTTTGATTTTCTTAGGCTTTAAGAAAACGTGGGTAGAAGCTGACCTAACGGCTAAGCAGGCCGAAGAGAAAGCAAGCCGTGGCGAAACGCAAGTAGCTCCAATGTCTGCCGAAGAGGTTAAAGAACGTTTGATTGCTCTTGGTCTTGTCTTCACGGTGGTA
>PDWI01007750.1_pt1 | contig 12868 bp, 12 predicted proteins | sample 1430891 | NCBI WGS metagenome assembly PDWI01 (sample SAMN01162508, study PRJNA174530) | Oral metagenome, whole genome shotgun sequencing project. | biome: Marine environment; feature: Marine mammal; material: Swab sample of the gingival sulcus; isolation source: swab sample of gingival sulcus... | reverse complement strand
TTGCCAATATATTAACTGGTCCTGGTGAAGCCGAAGTCACTAATGCGAAAATAGCCATTTCTATAATTATCATTAAATCTCCCTGCTTTTTGATGGGCCTAACTATATGATTATACGTGTTACAGATGAGACTTAAAACTATATTTGAGTTTCTTCACCCGTAATGCTCCCATATCATCTATCAGGATAAATGATATGGGACCAACATCAGCAAATCGTTTACCGTTTTTATAATCCAGGACCACACCGAATCTTCCCTGCAAATAAAATTTCCCGGATTTTGCAACCCAGAACAGCAACTTTATGTCAAGACGTACCTCTGAAGCTGCCTCGAACAATTCCCTGTACACGGGTATCATAGAAGCAAACGGCTTGTCATTTTCTTCGGCATCGGGTGTAAAGAAGTCTGAAAATGCAGTTATGTTTCTTTCTTGATAAGTATGGATATAATCAGCTATAAATTTCTCGATTTCAGCTTGATATTCTTTTTGGGGTGCAGCATGCGGTTTATCTTCCTCCTGAGCATAAGCCCTTTCGGGGGGGATACCACCTTCCTGCTCGCTGTTTACGGCAGCTGTTTCGCGGGACCCATCAACTCCTGGATCACTTGCCCCGACAATCTCCTTCCCTTTTTTCCTTTTTTCCGGTTCCTTCTTTTCCTTATTATTATTTCCTGATGCCTTCTGGGCTGTCATTTCCCGTTCTTTCTTTACAAAAGACTTCTTTTGAGTGTCAGGGAGTGGAGTTTCTTTTACAACCTCCGGCATATCCATGGTCATGTCATCCTCGGGCTGCTTCTCAGCATTAATCGCTTTTTCTGCCCTCTTTCTGGTCATATCCACTTCCCCGACCGAACCCTCTTTACTCTCTTCATCACATTCCACATCTGCAATATGACCATCTTCAAGGGACTCCTGCATCCGGGGTACCTCAGAAGGAGGTTCCTGAGTTTCCTCATTTGCTAACTGACTGACAACATCAGCTCCAGTTTCCTGGATCAACCCATATTCACCGGTTTCTTCACTCTTTTTTACGGATACAGGATTTTCATTTTTTTTGTGCTCCTCACTCCTTGTGACAGCGGATCTGTCGGATGTGACCTCGGAAGAAACAACAATTCTCCTGTTCTCCTGAAGTGCTGCAAGCATCGTCTGGTTGCGATATTTCAAAGCAGAGACAACAGAAAATATCAACAGTACAACAACAAGACCTATAATTATCAGAGTTGTGGTTTTTCTCTGTGGATCACCTGCTTTTTTCGGTTTCCCCTGCCTCCAGCCCTGCTGGACAGCAATTTTCGCAGCTGAATTTTCCCGGGATTTATTCTGGGGAGAGATTAATGTGTTATAGGCTTGAGTTATTTTGATAAATTTTTCCTGATTATTGCCTTCATTTTCTTCCGCGGTGTCTGGATGATATTTTCTGCAGAGTCCTCTATATGCCTTTTTAATTTCAGCATGGCTCGCACCGTATTCGACCCCCAGAATTCGATAACAATCCGCATCATCACCCGAATGCGAAAAGATTTCAAGAATACCAGCAATTTCCTTGCGGAATAAACTGACATCCACTCCGTTGCGACTGCAGCACTCGTTCAGCCAGTCTTGCAGTGGATCTTTCTCTGCCCTGACAATTCGCAGAATTTCCTCACATGCTGGTAATCCACGGGGATTGGCGGTAATATCCAGAAGAAGCGACTCAGTAGAACAGCCCTTTGAATACTTTTTTACCAAACCGGTAATATATTTTTTTTGCTGAGCAGATACCATAACCAGCCTATATAAAAGGAACCACTCGACCAACTTCTCTAATTTCAAGATTACGAATCCAGAGTTTTCCTCTAATCTTGTTATCAATATGGCGGCTAGGATAGCGACGTAAACGCACCACAATCGCGGTACATTGTTCAGGCACCATCATTGAGAACTTATGAACCAGCCATTCCTGATCGGGATCAGGCATGGTCGATCTGACTACAGGGCCCTTACATTTGTGACCATACACTTCAAACTGAGGGCGCTGGTCTGTAGTCAACTTTTCACTTTTCATCTCTGCAGCTAACTCATATACATTCCCTCCTTGCACGGGTACGATCTGAGTAAGATTGTAAAGATTCAGGTTCTCCCAGCCCTTGAATCTGAAATAAACAACATTGCCTTTCTCGCTGTCAGGATCTTGCTTTATCTGTACCTCAAACCCCTTTCCCTTATTCAGACGCCAGCCAAATGCCCGGCGCAAAAAAGGCAGACTAAAGTCGCCATTATATAGTATCTCGCCATGAGCATAATATTTTTCCCATATGGGTCTGGCATCTGCAACACGATCAGTAGCAAGAAGCATATCAAAAAGAGACAAAAGATGCCCTTCAGTCCAAAGTTCCTCATCCTCTTCGATAAGGTTCCAGAAGTACAGAGCCTTGTCAGCTGCCTTGGTGCTAATGGCATGGCGAAACAGGTGAAATACATTTTCACCGCCCACATTCTCCAACAGCTCCTCTGGTGTCTCCCACAGGGTATACGCCAGCTTAAGTGCGTCAGCGCGGTTTTTCCCCGGAATTTCTCTAATAATGTATTCCAGTTCTGCTGGCAGCATATCAGCCTTGCCGATTTGATACGCAGCTAATGCCTTCTCCCATCTCCATCTTTTTATTCCGCTGGTTAACTCGTCTACATAGTCATAAACGGCGTCAGTTTTTTCCCTGTCTCCCTTATCGTTGTACAATTCAGCCAAAGCTATCCAGGCAGGTATGAAAACAGGATTAGTCTTCAAGGCTGAAGAAAGCAACTGCCGGGCACCTGCGATATCAGCATCAAAAATATGTTTTTGCCTGGCCAAACGGGTCATAGCCTCAAAATCAGAACCCAGACCTATTCTGGCCTGTTCTGTTTTACCTATAAAGGACAACTGGCTGATACTCGCATACCAGACCTGCACTATACTCAAAAAAACGAGAAACAGAAAAATTACCAGTCTCAGGGCAAGCTGTTTTTTCGTAAAAGAAAAGCTCACGATATTTCCTCGGTTTCCTTACCGTAATCATAATTGTAGGAGTAATACTTATAGCCACCATAGGATGTATAGCCTTTTCTCATCCCGCTCTTGTTGATAATTGCTCCAAGAATACGACCGCCGACATTTATCACCGATCGTCGAAAATGCTTGACCCCCTCCCTTGGTGTATCACCTTCAACAGAAACTAAAATGACACCATCCACCATATTGGACAGCACAAGAATTTCTGCAAAACCCTGATATGGGGGGCCGTCCAGAATCACCCGATCATAATGCTTTGATACTTCTTCCAGTAACAGTCGCATTCTTTTTGAACTCAGCAGTTCAGCGGGATTTGGCGGCAATGGTCCACTGGATATAAAATCCAGCTTGGAAAAATCTGTTTCGCATATGACTTCCTCCAGTTTGGCCATTCCGCTAAGAACAGAGGAGAGTCCCTTTCCTCTCAACCCTTGTTTAAAGACATGATGCAAACTTGGTTTTCTTAAATCCACATCAATAAGCAAACATCGTTCATCCTCCGAGAGATAGGAAAGACATGAATTACTGGACAGGGAACTTTTCCCGGCTCCAGGCAAAATAGAAGTAAACAAAAGAGTTTTCGGCGGGTGATCAGCAACTGATAACCTGACAGAAGTCATAGTTGTTCTGAATGCCTCCGCGACTGGAGAACGTGGATCATTGTAGAATTTCAGGGCCATATCCTTTCTGTTTTCCACGGCATCCTTATCAAATGGAATGACCCCCAGAACCGAAATTCCAAATCTATCCATCATTTCATCGGGGTTCTTGATGGTGTTGTCAAAAAATTCAAGAACGAACGCCCCTCCCACACCCAGCAACAAACCGACAACCATCCCCAGAACAAGATTAAGCAGCACTCTCGGCTTGAAAGGATACAAAGGTGTCCTGGCAAAGTCTATGATCCGGATATTGGTCACTGCCGCCCCAACTGTAGCCTCAATTTCCTTTGATCTCTCCAACAAACTTTGATAAATAGACTTGTTGGTTGCCACCTCACGTTCATAAATTTTATACTGAGTGGCCTTTTCTTCCAGATCAAGCGCATACTGTTTCTGTTTTTCAGTACGTTCCACCAGATATTCTTCAGATTTTAATGCCGCCTCGTAATCCTCCCTTACAGAATCTATGATAGCCTGTTTTTCTGCATTCAAGCGAGTATTCAGCTCGTTGATCTGCGCATTCAGCTGAACCATTCGCGGATATTTTGGCTTGAAAGTTGTACTGAGCTGTTGATACTCAGCCTTTAGTTGGGACAATTTATTTTTCAAGGACATTATCAGATCATTTTGCACCATTCTCAGGATAGTGCCAGCATCTTCAGATAGTACACGTTGGTATTCAGCCTCCCTGAGTATGCGCGCGGCCTTCGCCCTGGCCAGTGCTTCATTCAGCTCTTCAAGCTGCCTCATCACCAGGTTCTGCTTGGGATCCAGTGAAACAATCCCGATACCCTTGGCAAATTTCTGGAGCTGCATTTCCGACTTTTCAAGATTAATCTGCGCTGCTTCAATTTGCCTGGAAAGAAATCTTGAAGCCTCCTGCGATGCTTTGAGTTTTCCATCCATATGCATATTCACAAACTCATCCATGGCAGTATTGGTGATTTCTGCAGCAAGAGCAGGAGATGTGGAAATAAATGAAATCTCTATCAATTCACTGTTACGCACAGGGCTGACAATAAACAATTTACTGAATCGCTCCAGCGTATCATCCATCGCTATTTGCTGTTTGGCATCCTCATCAAGCAGACTAAGGGCATTCTTATCTTTCGCCGGTCGAATAAAGGATTTAATGGTCTCAATGAGTCCCTGCATACCCTGGGCACTCTTGTCAACCGCATCAGGATTAAAAACAGGATTGGTGCTCAGCTCCATTCGCTCAATAATTCTGTTAGCCAGCTGCTCGCTTTGCAGGAGTTTTACCTGGGTTTGCTGAAACTCCATGGTCTTGAGGGCAGTACTTTCGATACTGTCAAACTTGGTGAGTTTATCCGACTGGGTGGAGACTTGTATGACACCTTTGGCCTTAAATAACGGGGACACAGTGAACGTGTAAACCGCGGCAAGAGAAAAACACAGGAGAAAGCAGATGAACACCACCAGTTTACGACGCACCAAAGTATCAAGGAGATCCTTTAAATCTATTTCATCATTCAGTTCGGGAATAACTTCCCGAACTTCAGTACCCGGAAGATACTCTCCCTGCTGAGCCCTGACAATAAGTTGATTATCTATATCTCTTAAGTTACTTCCTTTATTCATATCAATCATGGTGTTTTGAAATCACTAATAAAAAAGTTCTTTTAGTTTCCGGTTCCCCGCTTTGAGGGCATTCATTACGGCAGGAAATCTACCTAACATCTCCAGCTCAGTCAACGATATGGGAGGTCTTTTTCTCAAGTCGTGGCTATCAGAAGCAAGAAAATGGCAACAATTCATCTCCAGTAATTTCTCGGATGCCCTTTTTGCCCTTCTGCCAAAATATCCTGTAATACTGTGAAAATTTATCTGCACCAAAGCCCCTTCTCTTACCAGGCAGTGGACAGCTTCCAGATTATTTTGCAGCCCTTCTATTCGTTCAGGATGCGCAAGAATGATCCTGTATCCCTGCTCCACCAATCCACCTATGTCTGCTAAAAACAGATCAGCACCCTTTGTCATCGGCGGTTCTATGAGAAAGAACTCGCTATTGCCGAGCGGCAACAACATACCCTGCTCCAGATTAGGGCCAAGATTATCGTGGTAGGCTATCTCCATTCCCGTGAACACCCGAAGATTAACGCCGTGTTCAGCCAGATGCCCGTTTAAGGAATCCACTTTTTCTCTCACTGTGATTTTATCCGGGGCCCAGGCTGTCCCCGGTATGAAGTGCGGCGTTGCAACAATTTGCTGTATTCCTGCTTTTTCGTACAAACGTGCAAAGTCAATACTCTCGGTCAGCGACCGGCAGCCATCATCCACTCCAGGTAAAATATGGGTATGAATATCAACAAAATCCCCAACATGAAAATTAAGTATATCTTCCATATATCTATTCACATTCCTGACTTATCTTACGTGTCGAAGCGCCAAGACAAAAATTGATAATCCCCAACAAGGTTACCGCATAAAACAGGGCAGCGGGCAATCGCCAGCCAAAATCAATTACCCCGTGCAGCAAAAAACCCACAAGGGCACAAAGGGCAGCGATGCTCAGAATAATGGAATCTGCACTCCTGGTATTATATTTTTTGGCCCTGTATATTTGAATTATCAAAGACAACATACCAGCCAGGAGCCATGCAAAAAACAAAACACCCAACGGCCCGCCAAGCTCAATCAACAGCTCAAGGTATTCGTTATGAACCCGGTAAAAATGAACACCTGCAGGGAAACCCTTTAAATACACCGGAGAAAGATGGGTAAACCCGCCAAGCCCTACTCCCGTCCACCAATGATCCCACAGGACAGGCAGGGATTTCAGATAGAGCTCCATTCGTACTGCACTTGATCGTCCCAGGGAAAAAAAACGATTAATCACACTGTCAATTCCAATCAAATACAAGTATACCCCGAGTACGGAGACGAACACTCCACCAAACAGCCATTTAGCCTTCCTGGCAAAGGGCAAAAAGATTATCAACAAAAAAACCAGGAACAACATACTGAGAATCCCGCCCTTCGACAGGGAGAGCAAAACCGAGAGCACCATAAAACAGGCAAGAAAAAACAGTAAAACAGCCCCTGTTCGCCCCCTCAGCGCTGTCTTTACAATGTTTTTAGAGTGATGCTGGCGAAAAAATTCCGTATCTTTCTTCCGTAGCAAAAAAACTGCACACAAGGAGACAGAAAGCGGCCAGAGCAAATTCATGAAGGAAGCAAATTGATTTTTATAAATAATAGTCCCGTGTGCAGCCCGACCTCCGGGAAGAGGCAGCCACAAAACGCCCAGATGAGGCCTTACAAATTGCAAAAAGCCATAGACAGCTTCAATTGCACCTATAAAGATCAGGCAATAAACAATAAGCCTCAGAGCCTTGCGATCCTGTCGCAAGATCCCTTTAAGGGTGACATAATATAACAATACGCCAGCAAGGAAAAAAACTTGCTGAATGGCAGCCACAGGATCGCTGCCAAGGGAACAGTAATCAATGGAAGCACCAGCCAGAGTCTTAACCCTTAGCAGGTTTTCAGCCCGTACAGGACTTAAATAACTGACCACGGCAAACGGTAATGGAACGGACTGCAGGAACAGAAAGAGAATCGTTAAACACGGCACCCAAAGCCATCTGGAAGGAAACTCCAGCTGCGACTGTCCCCAGAGAAGCCACCCTCCACACCCAAGCAGAAGAAGACAGGTGTAAAAGCTCAATACTGCGGGATGAACGGCCCCGAAAACCAGGGGCATTGTCACTATGAGAAAACAAACAAAATACCGCGCTGAAAATTTACCGAACATCCGGGATAACCTGTTTTATTGCTGCGGATCTTTAAATGTAATACCTGTCCCCAGAAACCCCAGGGTAAAACCTGTACCGGAAAAGAGTTTACCACTTACGCTGGACTCTGCAAAGACAATATCCTGATCCTTCAAAAGAAGAGTATCTCCGACGCCAGCCTGCAAATCGTTGTAACTCAGACTAACTACCTGACGCTCCTTTCCCCGCCCCATGAATCGTATAAGCTTGATTTTATCATCATCAGCATAACCGGCCAGTCCCCCAGCTATCGCTATCGCCTCGGTAATGGTCATATTATTCTCAAGGGGATATGTTCCAGGCTTGCGCACAGCCCCATCAACAAAACATTGCCCTGCCTCCGGAACAAAGACAACATCTCCACCGAGTATTATGTAGTTATTTTCCATATTGCCATTCACAACCAGATCATCAAGATCGACCATATAGCTTATACGTTTTTTACTATGGGGATCCAGTCTGGTAATATAGGCAAAACTCCCGGCGTCCTTTTTAAGCCCATTACCAATCGCCAGGACATCAAGTAAACGTCTCTGTGCTACATATTCATAGGTACCCGGATTTTCTACCGCACCAACCAAAGTTATCTGCCTGCTAATATGCTCCTTGATGTATACAGATACATGAGGATCGTGCAGATACTCCTGTCTGTACAAATCCTCAATAAGTCGTTCCACTTCAGCAGCACTTTTATCCATGACATCAACATCCCCAATCAAAGGGACATTGATAATCCCTCTGGAGGAAACCCGAACTTCGGTATCCAGTTTCTCAGTTTCAAAGACCTTGATAACCAGCAAATCACCCGAACCTAACAAATATTCACCTACGACAGCATCCGCATCACTTAACAGGGGGAGCTTCACATCTTGTGCAGCATCCTTTATTTGTTGCATTGTCTGGATTTCCCGAAACTCTTCCAGGGTAGTTGTTGGCTTGAATTTTTCTTTCCCTCCGCATCCAGTAAAAAAAACAAGAAGCAAGACAGGTAAAATTATTTTATTTACAAAGTTATTCATAACAAGATAAGAGGGATATGGAAAAAGAAAGGGGGCACCTCCCTTTTATAAAGAAAGCACCCCTGGTGATTTTGAAACAAACTGGCTGGGCTTAACGCGCAGGACTCGCTGGACCGAATACTCGCGTTGGAACGGGAACCGGTCTTGCAACAGGCTCCGATACAGAAGAGGGTTTCGAAGCCGAAGCAGAGCGCGGAGCGGTAGAGCCACTATCACTTGCGTTATCTACTGAGGTAACCGCTGCCACACCGGCAAGCCCGACCACACCAACTGCACCAAGTGCTCCGATTCCACCAATTGTTGCAGCGCCGGTGGCGACCGCAGTACCAGCAGTAACTGCAGCAGTACCAGCCGCAGCACCAGCACCAGTGGCAGTGGCCGCAGCAGCTCCCCCTTCCACAGCTACAGCCAGGACAATCTTGTTGTTTGCATCAACAGCCTTCATACCGTCAGCCGTCGCAAAAATCATGCGGCCTTCGGTAACAGAAATCTCGGTTTGCCCCTTGTTGTCAACAAAGATAGACCCTTTGACGACAGAACTACTGTTTGCATTAAAGACCACATCCGCAACAGTGTACTGTCCCTGAGGTGTATAAAAGGTTATCTTTCTTACGTTGCTGCTGATAACGTAATCAACCTTTCCTTCCTTCAAGAATATTTTAAAGGTGTCATCCTCGCTGGCAACAGCCACTCTGGAAGCATCCTCTCCAATAAGAGAAATGCCTTCAGATTTCACCATACACTTGCCATCACAAACGAGTAACGCACCATCTTCCACAGGGTTTTGCCCGGAAAGTCTGGTTACCAGCTTATCGTTTTTGTACACTGAAATATTTCCATAACCAACGCTTCCACCAGCTGCAAAACCAAAATTAACCGCAGAAAGACTGACCACAGCTGACAAAGCCACGGCTTTTAAAAGTGTTTTTTTCATAATCTATCTCCCCTCAATCAGCAAACATTTTATACCCAAACATCTCACGTGCCAGGCACTCTTCCCTCCCTTTTTATCGCACACATACAAAAAAAACAATCATTTTTTTTCGCAGAAGCCTGCACATTTTCTCACTCGCTCTCATTTAGGGTCACAATATCGGCGACTCCCCACGAGGTTATTGTAAAATGATTACCACCACATCAAGGACAATTGTCTGTTACCTGAATCCGTGACAGCCTAGGGCCTGAGCACCCATAATGCATTGTTCCCAAGAGAGGAAAATCAAACAAAGTCAACATATCAGGCTCACCCAACCGCCCTGAGAAGCGTCCAGAAAGAACATAACTGTTGTGTTATATTGATACACCAAATGTATAATCAATTATGTTACCGCCTTGCAGTTGCACTGTGTTTGAACGCCCACGGATTCAGGTGTTAATTAATATTTCGTTTTTTACAGGGACTATGTTAGGATGGGCTGGTTTCCCGCATCAGAAGTAAGCGACCAGAAATATACAATACGGCAGGAGCGAGAATGCTGCAAATTACAGACGATAAATACAGAACATCTTCAAGTCCTCCAGCGGGGATCAAGCGTATTTTCCCAACAACATATTTCTATTTTCGTATGTTTGGTATTGTTCTGAGAAGTAGCCGGGCAGCACAGAAGGGGTTGTATACCGATGAAGCATGGGCAAGAAGCAGCGCAGAAATTTTGCGAGAACTGGAAGCAACAGGACTGGATATTGAGTTCACTGGAGTGGAAAATCTAAAAAGTATTGATGGCCCGGTAGTTATTATTGGAAACCATATGAGCATGATGGAAACAATGCTGCTGCCCTGCGTGGTTCAACCCATTAAATGCGTTACCTACGTCATTAAAGAATCGTTGCTGGAATATCCTTTTTTCAAACATGTAATGCAATCCAGAAATCCCATTGCCATATCCCGGGCTAATCCAAGACAGGACTTTAAAACGGTCATGAAGCAGGGAGGAGAACGGTTAAAAAATAATATTTCAGTAATTGTTTTTCCCCAGACAACCCGCACGATGCACTTTGATCCAAAACAGATGAGTTCCATCGGAGTTAAACTTGCAAAAAAAAATAACACACCTGTCGTCCCCCTGGCCTTGAAAACAGACGCATGGGGAAATGGTAGGTTACTAAAGGATCTGGGACAAATTAACACCAAGAAAAGAGTGCATTTTGCCTTCGGTAAACCAATACAAATAGAGGGAAAGGGGGTAGAAGAGCAGGACGCGATTAACGTCTTTATAGAGGAAAACCTGAACAAATGGAGCCACTTAAACAACTGAGACTCTCACTTGTTCCGATTTTACAGACTCAGCAAACAAAACAGGGTTGACGAGAATCAAATATCATCCTCAACATCGACATCCTCATCAAGCTCGTCGTCATCGTCGGTTCCTTTCTCCTCATCATCAGGTTCTTCATACGGCTCTCCTTCATCCTTATTTTGCTGACGAACAGCCTTGGGGATCTTGGACTCGGGAAGTATCATTTCTGTGATTTTGGCAATTTCATCAGGCAACTCAGGATCTTCCTGACAAATCTCACAGGAATCCGCGTGTTGCTGAATAAATGAAATCATTCGCGCAGGCGCCATGGTTTCATTTTTTACATGGATATACCATGATTTAGCTAAGTTTATTAATCTTTCGCACTGCATGGGGTGAAAGGACGGTTCCTTTGGAATCAATAAAAAATATTTATTTATTAACTTTCGTAACAAAACACTACATATAATAAAAAAATCTTTCCAAGGTCAACAGTTAATAACGACGACAACTAACTTCCCTTCGAAATGAAGACATTTCTTACCAACTAATCTGGAGCATTTTATGGATTCTTCAATACTTGCGATTACGATTATTTCTTTCATTCTAAGCTGTATTTTTGCCTTGGGTGGAATTGGATCCGCACTGATACTCATTCCGGTAACGACCTGGCTTGGCCTTCCCTTTGCAGAGGCACGAACCTTGGGGCTATTTGTCAATGGTCTCAGCATGATGGGTGCAACCTGGTCCAACATAAGGAAGAAACGCCTTGATTACAAGACGGGAGTTCCAATTATTGTTGCGGCTATAGTACTGGCACCGTTCGGAGCCTGGGTTGGTTTACGTCTGCCCACCCGATATGTAATGTATGCCTTTATCGCCTTTCTTACGTTTTCCGGCTTGATGATTCTCTTTTTTCAGGGGTCAAAATTTAAAGATCAATATCGCGATGACAGGCCAATTGTGGGACCAACCCTCACAGGCATTGCTGCCGGATTTATCTCGGGGCTACTCGGAGTTGGCGGTGGTGGGCTAATATCTCCTTTGATGATTCTTCAGGGATTTAACCCCAAAAAAGTAACAACAATCACCGCATTTGCCGTGCCTTTTTCCTCGTTTACCGCATTTACTGCCTATGCAGGGATGGGAATGGTGAGCTGGAAAACACTTATTTTTGCAGGTTTTGCCGCCTGGGCCGGGGGATATCTGGGTACAGTTATCATGCAGAAAAATATGCGCCCTGCAGCGGTTCGTAAATTTCTGGGTGTTTGTCTACTTTTACTGGCAGCACGTATGATTCAGCGGATGTTTTTTTAAATATGGTCGAAAGCAATGGTACGTTATCGCAGTGTTCAATATCTCCCAAAATAAACGAAGAACTCTTGTTTTTTTACGACAGGAATCGAGGAGTAAGTTACTAATGATGTTACAGCCTATTGACTCCAGGAGCCTGCTTATCCAGAGAGGATGGGTTCCCGCTTCAATGACGACTATGGCTCCTTTATATTTCTTTATAGATTCTATATTGTTATCTATAGATTTACTTTGCTTGACATTAGTGCCTTACTCCTCATTTTCTGTCATAAAAAACAAGAAATTATTTGAGGTGTAAAGCCTCCTGGGTTGCGGGTTTTCCGCGTTAGCAGTCTTATCCAAAACACATACAAAATTTATTTTATCGCCTAAATCCATTCCAATTGTTATACTGTCCATGGCTGGTTCTCCTTTTTTGCAGCATCATGACTGCGTTAATGGTTAATGTGAGCATGTTGTATAACATAGCTCGGGAGAATCAGCCTTCTCATTTTACCTCATGGGCATCTTGTCTGATTTGAAAAGAAACACATAAAACAGATGTATGTTATGTCTGTAAGCAGCCTCAAATTTCGACAAAATGCTGACCAGAGGTCAGCCCAGGCGGCACCATCTTCGGCAATATTCTGACAACACATATACCAAGTATAATGAGTTACCAAAAACTACCGAACCTGGCACCGACCAAGCTGATGAGAAATCCAGGCTAGCTGCTGAATTCTTGTAACGCAACTAATGCAGCTTGTGCCTTAGTTGCTTGAACAAAGATATGGTCATGATAATATCCAGCAACAACATTTGCGCTT
>PDWI01007749.1_pt1 | contig 12870 bp, 14 predicted proteins | sample 1430891 | NCBI WGS metagenome assembly PDWI01 (sample SAMN01162508, study PRJNA174530) | Oral metagenome, whole genome shotgun sequencing project. | biome: Marine environment; feature: Marine mammal; material: Swab sample of the gingival sulcus; isolation source: swab sample of gingival sulcus... | reverse complement strand
TTCTTCTCAGTATTGGGTTTGCACGTCCCATAGAGCCAGCTTTCCAACGCTTTAGACGTGGGCCTTGATTGGCATATACTTGAGAGATATATAGCGTTTGTGCATCCATATCAAAATTGTTTTCTGCATTTGCAACAGCAGATTCAAGCGTTTTTAAGAGTTCTTTTGCGCCTTTATTCGGTGTAAACTTCAGGATTGCACTGGCTTCTTTGACGTCTTTACCACGAACTAAATCCGCAATAGGCTTTACTTTTCGTGGTGAAATACGAACATGTTTTCTTAAAGCTTTAGCTTCCATAAGTTTCCTCCTTCCCATTCAATCTATCGAACTTTCCCTTTTTTGTCTCCCGCATGACCTCTGAAAGTTCTTGTAGGTGAAAATTCTCCGAGTTTATGTCCTATCATGTCCTCAGTAATATATACCGGAACATGCTTTCTTCCATCATGTACAGCAATTGTATGTCCTACCATTTGAGGAAAAATTGTTGATGCACGTGACCAAGTCTTTAAAATGCGCTTTTCTCCGCTTTCATTCATAGCCTCAATTTTAGCTAGTAATCTTTTGTGGACAAAAGGGCCTTTTTTAAGAGATCTTCCCAAGTGTAACTCCTCCCTTCATTTACGTAAGCTATGCTACGTTACTACTTTCTTCTAGAAACAATATATTTATCTGATTGTTTATTTTTCTTACGAGTTTTATAACCCAAAGTTGGTTTACCCCAAGGTGTAGAAGGCGATGGACGCCCAATAGGTGCTCTACCCTCACCACCACCATGTGGGTGATCATTAGGGTTCATAACAGAACCACGAACCGTAGGGCGAATACCCATATGACGTTTTCTTCCAGCTTTACCGATATTGACATTTTCATGGCTTGAATTACCTACCACACCAACTGTCGCTCTACACTGCTTTTGAACATATCTAGTTTCACCAGATGGAAGCCTTAGTAGCACTAGATTACCCTCTTTAGCCATAAGCTGAGCCGACATTCCAGCTGAACGTACCATTTGTCCACCTTTACCAGGCTTTAATTCAATATTATGAACCACTGTACCAGTTGGCATATCCATTAGAGGAAGTGCATTCCCTGGTTTAATATCCGAACCCGTTCCTGAAATAATTTCAGTGCCAACAGTAATACCCTCTGGGGCAAGAATATATCTCTTTTCACCATCGGCATATACCACAAGAGCAATATTTGCTGAACGATTGGGATCGTATTCAATAGTTTTTACCTTTGCAGGAATACCATCTTTATTTCTCTTAAAATCAATAATTCTATATTTTATCTTACCACCGCCACCTCTGTGACGAATAGTTATTTTACCCTGATTGTTTCGTCCGGAATGTTTCTTTAGAGAAACAACAAGTGACTTTTCAGGTTTCGATGTCGTAATTTCATCAAAAGTTAACATCGTCATATGTCGTCTTGCAGGCGATGTCGGTTTGAAACCTTTAACTGCCATCTCGAACCCTCCTTTTCTGTACTATATACCTAAGCCATTCCTTCGAAGAATTCGATATCCTTGCTTTCTGGCTTTAATTTAACAATCGCTTTTTTCCAACTTCGTCTATATCCTTCATTTCTACCTAAACGCTTCTTTTTACCCTTTACATTTAACGTATGAACATACTCTACATCTACACCGAAAATTTTCTCAATGGCATTTTTTATTTCAACTTTATTAGCCGTTTTTAAAACTTCAAATGTGTACTTGTTTTCTGCCATACCTTCCATAGAAGTTTCAGTTATAATAGGACGTATAATCACATCATATGCTGTTTTCATTATGCGTACACCTCCTGAATTTTTTCTACCGCAGCTTTAGTCATAATACAAGTCGTATGATGTAGCATCTGATATACATTCATACCTTGTACCATAGCAGTTGCAACGTTAGGTATATTATTTGCAGATCTAATTACATTTTCATTTTTATCTGCTGTAATAATCAACGCCTTCTTCTCAGCTTTTAGATTTCGAAGAACCTTCACCATCTCTTTTGTCTTTGGTGCTTCAAAATTAATATCATCAATTATAATTAAATTGTTTTCTAGTACTTTAGAAGACAGAACGGACTTTATAGCAAGTCTTTTTACCTTCTTATTTAATTTATAAGAATAATCACGTGGTTTCTTAGCAAATACCACACCACCACCTACATAATGTGGCGCTCTAATAGTACCTTGTCTAGCTCGACCTGTACCCTTTTGTCTAAAAGGCTTTCTTCCACCACCTCGAACTTCCGACCGAGTACGTGCAGCATGTGTACCTTGGCGCTGATTTGCTAAATAATTTTTAACCACAGCATGTACCACAGCTTCATTTGGTTCAATACCGAAAATGGTATCAACGAGTTCGATATCTCCGACTTTTTCGCCGAGAATATTTAAAACATCATAATTTGGCACTGTATTCCTCCTCTCTCGGCTCTCTATTTGCTAGCTTTCACAGTTTTCTTAAGCGAAACAATTCCACCTCTTGGTCCTGGCACAGCACCTTTAATCAATATTAGATTTCTATCTGCGTCCACACGTACAACTTCAAGATTTTGAATTGTAACTGTTTCATGACCCATATGTCCAGCCATCTTCATACCCTTAATAACTCTTGCTGGATAAGAAGCCGCACCAAGAGAACCAGCTCCTCTGTGATATTTTGAACCGTGAGTTTCTGGACCTCTACCATGATTATATCTTTTGATAGTACCAGCAGTACCCTTACCTTTTGAAGTACCCGTTACATCGACCATAGCTCCCACTTCAACAACATCAGCTTTAATTTCTTGTCCCAAAGTATACTGCTCAGGATTGTCTACTTTTATTTCTCGTAGAACTTTTTTCACTGAAACGCCAGCTTTCTCAAAATGACCACTAAGCGGCTTATTCACCCGATGGGCTTTTTGATCTAAAAAGCCAACTTGGATAGCATTATAACCATCCGTTTCAACTGTTTTAATTTGTGTTACATACATAGGTCCTGCTTCTAGTACTGTAACGGGAGTCACAACACCTTCTTCATCAAAAACCTGTGTCATACCAATTTTTTTACCGAGTATCATCGGCACACCTCCTATTAACTTTACAGCGGATTGCCATGCAATCGTACTAAAATTAAAGAGCTGGCATAATGCCATATCTTAAATTTACTATTAAAGTTTAATCTCAATATCAACACCAGCCGGCAAATCAAGTCTCATTAGAGAATCAACCGTCTTAGGCGTTGGGCTTAAGATGTCAATCAAACGCTTATGCGTTCTCATCTCAAACTGTTCTCTTGAATCCTTATACTTATGAACCGCTCTAAGAATTGTGATCACTTCTTTCTTAGTTGGAAGCGGAACCGGTCCAGCTACCTCAGCACCAGAAGATATAGCCGTTTCAACTATTTTCTTTGCAGAAGCATCAAGAACCTTATGATCATAAGATTTCAATTTAATTCTGATTTTTTGTCCTGCTTGACTCATGTATTCCTCCTTATACTACCTTAGATGATTTTAAGTACACTGTGCCAGGCGTTCCCTAGCTCTTTCAAAATCATAAAAGTCTTCGCCTGCTTCTAGCGAGCAGACATACTCCACGAGAATTATCCACTATAGCGGAGACTATATCAGTAACTTCCCGCATCATCACATCAAACACACTAAACAAGTATATATCATAAATGTCTTGTTGACAACCTTTTTTTTAATTTCTTTGCTTAGATTTTTTATTTTATAGTTAATCTTATTTGAGATCGGTATTATATGGTAAGGTTAGGATAAAGTAAAACGCAAAAAACTCTCCGAACTATACAGTCCAAAGAGTTTCTTATATCTACCCACATGATGAGCAACTACCACAATCTGTTTCAGTCTTATTTGCAGGCACTACTAGATAGCCATTACCCATAAATTGAACTTTAACATCACCCATTTGATCGTGAAGTGATTTATCCATTAAAAAAGTAACATCATTTGAGTCATCAACTAAATCCGCATCTTTTTTCTCATCCAGAGAAAGTCCAAGTGTTGGACCCGATCAGCCCATACCAGCTAGAAAAATCCTAACATTTTGTGGCTGTTCTGGTTGAGAATCGAGAATTTTTTGAATTTCTGCAACTGTTTCTGCATTAGTAACAATTTTCATAAAATTTCCTCCATTCAACAATACCTACGCACCATTGGCACGCTATAAGTTAAATTATACCACAAAGTCATCCTTTTAACCCAACTTTTTTATAAACTACGTTAAATTATTTATATCTTTTACAGCACGCATAGCACTGGAAAATGCAAATTGTAAATTATATCCACCAGAAATTCCAATCACTTCTATCGCTTCACCAATTATATGCACTCTATCATCCGCTTTATAACTCATATTCTTATTATTGATGTCTTCTATTTTCACACCACCTTTTGTTGCCATTGCCTTATCCAGAATAAATTTATACTTAATTTTCATTTTATATTCTTTTAGTACATGAATTACACTATATAAATCAGCCTTTTTAAGTTCCGCAGCTATGCAATCTGATAAACCAATACCTTGAAATGCAGCCTTTACAACACTTTCTGGTAATCTTACAGTCGATATACTTTCATTATCACTACAAATATCTTGCAATACGATATTCTTCACTAACTTTTTAGGTGATTTTTTTATGGCATATGTCAGTCTTTGCCTTAACTCCTCAGCAGATATATTCGGTAAAAAATCTACTCTAAACTCATCATTCGCCTCTACCCAATTAGATATATCAAGCACAGCTGGACCAGTTATATATCCCTTAGCAAAGAGTAGTCCTCCACTAACAATATGTTTTCTATACTTTAGTTGTACAGTTACACTTACGCCATGTAAATCAGAAAAAACATTTTTCTCAATATATAATGGACATAACCCTGATGAAAAAGGTTTTATATCAAATATTTTAGATATTAACCGCCCATCTGAACCTGTATAAGAAAAACTAGCTCCTCCGCTGGCAATAACTATTTTTTTACAAAAATATCTATTGTTGATAGTTTTAACACATAATCTATCCACATCATTTGTAAACTGTACATCGATCACTTCTTCTCCAAAAATGATGCTATGTCCAATGTTTTTAATTTTAGTTAATAAAAATTCAGCAACATCATTAGCATTTTTACTTTTGGGGAATACTTTTCCCCCTTCACTAGACAACATTAATCCGCCACTAATAAAGTAATCCATCACTTGCTTATTATTAAACCCATTTAGAATTGGCCTTACAAAAGAAGGATAAGTGAACATATTTGGAAATTCTTTAATACTTCCTTTTCGTGTTAAATTACAACGTCCTCCACCTGTAATTCGTAGTTTTTTCCCAGCTATATTATTTTTTTCAATGCCAAGAGCGTTAATATGAGGTGAAATATTTGCCATCGCAAATAGACCAGATGCCCCCATACCAATTATTATTACATCATATATATTACATTGGTAATTGTTTTTCATTATTTTACATAATACCTCCTAACAAATAAAGCAAAAGCCTTAAAAAAAAGACTTTTGCCTATCATACTTATCACACTTATCTATGCACCTAGATAAGCTTTTTTAACTTCTTCACTTTCGAGCAGTTCCTTACCAGAACCCTTAAGAACAATACTACCAGTTTCTAAAACATATGCAAAATTCGATATTTCAAGAGCAACTTTTGCATTTTGCTCCACTAATAATATAGTCACCCCTTCTTTATTTATCTCACGAATAATATCAAAAATATCTTTTACTATCAAAGGTGCAAGTCCAAGTGATGGTTCGTCTAGCATCATAAGTGTCGGTTTAGTCATAAGACCTCTACCAACTGCAAGCATCTGCTGTTCCCCACCAGACATAGTCCCTGCCTTTTGAGACATTCTTTCCTCTAAGCGAGGGAACATCTCAAACACTCGATCCATATCTTTTTTTATTTCCGCCTTATCATTTCTAGTATATGCACCAAGTATTAAATTTTCTCTAACGGTTAAATTAGGAAATATTCGACGACCCTCTGGCACCAAAACTATTCCATCTTTTACAATATCTCTAGTTTTTGTCTGCATTATATTCTTTTCATTATAAAAAATTTTTCCTTCATAACCTCGTTCCAGCCCCACGATGGTTCTTAGCAACGTGCTTTTACCAGCACCATTAGCTCCAATCAGACTAATTATAGCTCCTTTTGGAACTTCAATATTAATGCCTCTTAACGCCTGAATTCCACCATAACGCACATGCAAATCTTCAACTTTTAGCATGCTTATCTCTCCCATTTTGTTCAATATCTAAATTTCATCATAGTCAACACCCAGATATGCCTCAATAACCTTTGGATCATTTTGAATAGTTTCAGGATTCCCTTTTGCTATCGTTGCACCATAATCCAAAACATAGATATTGTCACATATCCCCATCACAACCTGCATATGATGTTCAATCATCAATATAGAGACTTTAAATCTATCCCTAATCTCACGAATAAATTGCATAAGCTCCATAGACTCTTGAGGATTCATTCCAGCAGCTGGTTCATCAAGAAGTAATACCTTTGGATCCGTAGCAAGTGCTCTAGCAATCTCCAATTTTCTTTGACGTCCATATGGAAGATTATCCGCACGTTCATCTTTTACATCCATAAGACCCATTGTATTCAAAAGATCCAAAGATTTTTCATGCATCATTTTTTCTTCTTTTCTATATTTTGGAAAAGTCATAACAGCCTCAAACAAATTTGATTTTAATCTAAGATGATTAGCAATCAAAACATTATCCAACACTGTCAACCCTTTAAAAAGTCTAATATTCTGAAAAGTTCTAGCAATCCCAAGTCTGGTAATATCATATGATTTAGAATTAGTAATCTCCTTATCCTGAAAAAAGATTTTACCTTTTGTTGGAGTATACACACCTGTAATCATATTAAATGCTGTTGTTTTACCCGCACCATTTGGTCCAATTAATCCTGCAATTTCATTTTCCTTTAAATCAATTGAAAGCTCTGAAACGGCTGTTAATCCACCAAATTGCATAGTGATTGCCTCAGTTCTTAACACTGACATCTAATCACCCGCCTGTTCTTGTTTAACTTCTTTATTTTTTTTATTGCCAAACTTAGAAAATATTTTATTCCAAGTGAGTTCTTCCCTACCCATTAATCCTCGTGGATAGAATAAAATTACTAACATTAGTAACGCCGAAAAAATAACCATCCTCATACCGGGAATTCCATCTAAATGAAAGTTCCCAATGTCTATTGCCTGATCTAAAAATCTCATTTTTTCTAGCATAACAGTTACCACAATCGCTGAAATCGTAGAACCTGTAATACTTCCAATACCACCTAGTACCACGATTAGAAGTATATTAAATGTAAGGACAAATCTAAACATAAGCGGATCTATCGAACGAATTAGATGAGCTAGTAATGCTCCTCCAATACCCGCCATCATAGAACCTATAACAAACGCCATCATCTTATGTTTATATAAATTAATCCCCATTGCTTCAGCGGCAATTTCATCTTCTCTAATGGCTTTAAACGCTCGTCCATAACTGCTTTTGATTAGAAATACCATAAATATAATAGAAATAATTGCAATTCCCCAGCTCCACCAAACATTGGTGTATTTATCAATACCTTTAAGACCTAAAGCTCCATTTGTTAGCGACTGTGTATTAGTGAATATAATTCTAATAATCTCACTAAAACCAAGGGTTGCAATAGCAAGATAATCGTCTCTAAGCTTTAAAACTGGCGCACCAATAACCCATGCCACAACACCCGTCACAAGAGCGGCAATTAAGATTGCAACTGGAAATGGCATATTTACATTTGCCAAAAATGGAACAATTGGTTCAATAAAAAAATTCATTTGTTTTGTTGCAGGATCCATGGTTAGCAACACTGATGTATATGCACCAAGAGCCATAAAACCAGCATGACCCAATGAAAAAAGTCCCGTAAAACCATTTATAAGATTCATACCAAGAGCCAAAGTAATATAAATACCAGCTAAATTTAAAATCCTCATTTGATAATTATCAAAACTATTTTGAAAATATACTAAAATTCCTAAGAAAATAAAAATAGCCCCTATTGTAAGCCAGTGATATGAACGTTTAGTGTTTAATAATTTCCCTGTATTCATACTACACCTTCTCCGTTACATTCTCACCCAGCAAACCAGATGGTTTTACCATTAAAACAACAATCAAAAATATAAATGCAAATGCATCACGATATCCCGTTAATGATGGAAAAAATGCAACGAGCATTATTTCTAAAAATCCTAATAAAAACCCACCAAGTAATGCACCTTTAATATTTCCAATACCACCTATAACGGCTGCTATAAAGCATTTTAAGCCCGGCATAAGTCCCATAATAGGAAGAAGTTGTGGATATCTAAACCCCCACATAACCCCACCAAAACAAGCTAGAGCAGAACCTATACCAAAAGTAATAGATACAATACTATCTACACTTATCCCCATAAGTCTAGCTGCCTCATAGTCCTTTGATACAGCACGCATCGCCATACCCGTTTTCGTTTTATTAACAATAAATAAAAGTGCCACTAATAATCCAAAAGTTATTATAGGAATGAAAAAAGTAATACTAACAATTGAAACATCTCCTATAACCAAAACCTTAGAAAAAACATCTGGAACAGGGAATGCCTTTGGTCTGCCTCCAAATACTACAACTCCAAGATTTTGAAGTAAAAATGAAGCTCCTATTGCGGAAATCATTACAGATATTCGCGGTTGGTTACGAAGCGGTGAATATGCTATTTTTTCAATTAGCATACCAAATAAGGCTGTAATTACAATAGCTATTAAAACCGCAATATACCACGGTAAAGAAAAAAAAGAAACTGTCATCAAATAAAATGTAACATATGCTCCAAACATAAATATCTCACCATGAGCAAAGTTAATCAGTCTCAGTATTCCATATACCATTGTATAACCAATCGCTAAAAGTGCATAAAGACTTCCGAGAGAAATTCCATTGGAAAAATGTTGTAAAAATATACCAAAACTCATATAACTCTCCCGTCACTCTAAAGATTTTTGTGGCACGTCAAAACGTGCCACAAATATTTATAACTTATTTAGTTGGATCTACAATAGTTTTATAAACAAATTTTCCATCTTCAACAGTTTTTAAGATAGCACTCTTAACTGCATCACCATTTACATCTAAGCTAATCATACCAGCTGCACCAGGGAAATCCTTAGTTTGTGCAAGTGCATCCCTAATTGCCTTTGGATCTGTAGAACCAGCTTTTTCAATAGCATCCTTAATAACTAGATATGCATCGAAACTAAGTGCTGTAACAGCCGCAGGCTCTTTATTATATTTATCACGATATGCATCTAAGAATGTTGATGACATCTCTGTAATTGGAACTTCTGATGCAAAGAATGTAGAAAGAGTCGCTCCATTAACTGCATCTCCACCAATATCTATAAACTCTGGTGTTTCCCAAGTGTCTGCACCGATAAACGGTATATCTAAACCTTGTTCTCTAGCTTGCTTAATAACAAGAGCTGATTCAGAATAATTACCAGGAGCAAAAATTACATCCGGATTTGCACCAGCTACGTTTTGAAGCTGTGCAGTAAAATCTTGGTCACCAGTGTTATAGTTTGCAACAGCTACTATTGAATTTTCATCACCAGTTAACTTTTTAAACTCTTCAGTAAAGAACTTAACTAAACCAACAGAATAGTCATTTGAAATTTCTTGGATAATACCAACTTTTCTCGCACCTAAATCATTATATGCATAGTGAGCCATCACAACACCTTGGAATGAATCAATAAAACATACACGGAAATAATAGTCATTTCCAACTGTTACAAGCGGGTTAGTACAAGAAGCACCTACCGCTGGCACGCCAGCATCTGATACAATAGGACCTGCGGCCATTGAGAATGAAGAACCCCAAGAACCAATAATAGCAACAACTTTTTCTTTATCTACCAAACGAGTTGCCGCATTAGCAGCCTCAACCTTATCCGATTTATTATCAACTATTACAAGTTCCACTTTCTTACCTAAAATTTCTGGAAACATTTCTTTAGCTAATTCAATACCTTCTACTTCCATCGCTCCACCAGCTGCATTTGCACCGGTCATAGGCTCAAAAACACCAATCTTAATAACATCATCCGCAGTTGCATTATCAGTTGTCGCTGTGCCTTCATCAGATGTAGTTTTTTCCCCACCAGATGAGCAACCAACTAGAACCAACATCGATACCAAAAGTAGTGCTAGAATCTTCTTCATAAGACCTTTCCCCCTCATTTCCTTTGTTTGTAAAAAATATTGCGTTTAATTAATAAACTAACACAATTCTACCATTTTTTTTATGATGAAGTCAAGTAATCACTCAACTTGATAAAAGATTAGTAAAATCATGCTTTTAAATCCGCTTTTTTCTTATTACTTTGTACTATCTTAACAAGTATAATGCCAACTATATTCATAACCACAACTGTCATAAACGCTGTCGAATAGGAGCCTCCTGACATTTCTTTTAATCTTGCCGCCAATACAGGTCCAATAACCGCTGCAATACCGAATGCAGTAAATAATATACCGTAGTTAATACCAATATGCTTTGCACCAAAATTATCAACCGCAACTGATGGCATCAGTCCTAAGTAACCACCAAAGCTCATTACAATACCTGCAATCGCTACAAATATTAAAAATGGTACCTTTACAAAATTTAAAATTAACAGTGAAGTGGCAGTTGTTATAAACATAAGTGTCAGCGTATTATATCTACCAATTTTATCCGATACTGCACCCCATAAAAATCTTCCACCTGAATTAGATAATCCAAGAAATACAACCATGGTTCCAACAGCGACTATTTGAGGAACTAACTGCATCTCTTTTGCAATCCCCATTAATTCGCCTATTACCATTAGACCACCTACACAACCGATCATATACATCCCCCACACCAAATAAAACACCTTGGTTTTAATCATTTCTAAAGGGGTTAAATCATCGCTACCACCACTTTGTACATTAGCAGAAACAGGTGGATTCCACCCTTCTGGTTTCCATCCTTTTTCAGGCGGAGATGTTATAAATGATGCAACAATGATACCTATGGCGAAGACTACACCAAATATATGAAATGTATTTAAAACGCCATGTGCTGGTATTAACTTAGCGGCGAGCGGACCAAAAACAACAGACCCCATACCAAATCCTACTGCCACAAGTCCACCGGCAAAACCTTTTCTATCAGGAAACCATTTCATCGTATTTCCAACAGTACAAGCATACACTGTACCTATTCCAAGTCCGCCTAAAACACCATAAGTTAAATATAACATGGACAGCGATTTAACACTTCCAGCCAAGAATATTCCTAATCCAAAGATAATCCCACCAGTAATTGTCACGATTCTAGGACCTTTTTTATCTTGAATTCTTCCCGCAAATATCATAGCTATCGGAACCAAACCTAAGTTTATAGTATATGCAAGTGAAATCTGTGGATTACTCCATCCAAACAATTCAGCAAGTGGTGCCTTAAACACACTATATGCATATGCTGAACCTATGCATAAATTCATCACAAATGCTGCAATCAATATCAACCAACGATTAGTACTTTTCATAATGCCCTCGTTTCTTTTATCTACTCATATCCATTTGGATTTTGACTCTGCCATCTCCAAGAATCTTTACACATATCTTCTATAGTTTTCACAGTCTGCCATCCAAATAATTTTTTTGCCTTGGAAGGATCAGCATAACAGCTAGCAACATCACCAGCCCGTCTGTTACAAATTTCATATGGTATATTTACACCACTTGCATCAGAAAACGCCTTTATGACATCTAATACACTATACCCGTTTCCAGTACCTAAATTAACAGCTTCAATACCTTTGTTTTTTCTTATATACTCAAGTGCTTTAAGATGACCAATTGCCAAATCTACAACATGTATGTAATCTCTAACACCAGTTCCATCATGAGTTGGATAATCATTCCCAAAGACATTAAGCTTTTCCAGTTTTCCAATCGCAACTTGTGTAATATAAGGCATCAGATTATTGGGAATATCATTTGGATCTTCCCCTATTAATCCGCTTTTATGTGCCCCAATTGGATTAAAATACCTTAAAAGAGCTATTCTCCACTCATTATCTGAAACATATACATCTTGCAATATATCCTCAATCATCAATTTTGTAGCACCATATGGATTCGTGGTACTACGTCCAGCAGTCTCTGGTATAGGAACAAAATCTGGATCTCCGTATACAGTAGCCGAAGAACTAAATACTATATTTTTAACATTCGCCTTATTCATAGCTTTTAATAAATTAACAGTTCCACCTACATTATTTTCATAATATGTTATAGGTTTTTCCACAGACTCTCCAACAGCCTTTAATCCTGCAAAATGGATTACTGCTTCGATATCATACTTAGAAAATATATCATCTAAAAATTTTTCATCGCAGATATTCCCTTTATGAAATTCAAATTCATATCCAGATATTTTTTTTATTCTATCTAATACCGTAGGCTTACTATTTGAAAAATTATCAATTATAACTAATTTTTCACCTGCCTCAAGAAGTTGAACACAAGTATGACTACCTATGTATCCTGCCCCACCAGTAATTAATATAGACATAATCCCTCCTTATTTCCTACCAAAATTTTCATACGCAACTGAGCGGTTTACTTCATCCTCCTCTATTTGCTCGACACAGACGACGCTAGTGCTTAAATTTTCCCAACTTACTTTGACGTGGAAAATTTATGATGATAACTAGGAGACTAGAGAAACCTCGAGGGAGCGTACTTGGATGTACGTAACCGAG
>PDWI01007748.1_pt1 | contig 12871 bp, 12 predicted proteins | sample 1430891 | NCBI WGS metagenome assembly PDWI01 (sample SAMN01162508, study PRJNA174530) | Oral metagenome, whole genome shotgun sequencing project. | biome: Marine environment; feature: Marine mammal; material: Swab sample of the gingival sulcus; isolation source: swab sample of gingival sulcus... | reverse complement strand
AATATTTTCATCTTATTACCGTTAATTTGACCTCAAACCCGCACATGATAAGGTTTTCACGAAGCGCGAGCAGCCGCCCGCCTGTTGTCTCGTTATAAAAAACAGGAGACTCCACGCCCGCATAGGTTATTTTATGCTCTCCGGGTGCGATAAGTCTATTGAAAAACGCATCGTAGCAGCTCCAAAGACGCGACATTGAAACTGCTTTTAAAGCACATTGCAACGTTATTTCTTTTGCGTTGCGATACGTTTTTTTTGTGTCGTATATCCGTCCGTCAAGCACGGAGATATCGCGTGTAAGGTTCTGCTTTGCCGAAGCAGGAGACAGTAAACTGCCTTTTCCCATGCGCACAAATATACCGAAATCGGCAAAATTCGTACCGTCTAATTCGTATGCCGATGCCCGAACCGGCACGCCGGGTGTAAGCCACGTCGCCGGGTCGACCCGCTTCGGCTCGTCGAGTTCGAACTGCACAGTGAACGACGAGACTGCACCAAAACGCTCAAAACCGCTGCACGCTGAGTAACGCAATGTAAGCTCCCTGTCGAGCGTCGGGAATCGACACACGCGGTATCCCGGCTTCGAGAGCAATTCGATAAAGCCCGGAACATTCGCATTCGCTCCGGACGCAATAAGTAAAATCCGCACCGAAATCGGCGCCAGCGTCGGAGCCTTCAAATCGACTTCGACACCATGCCGCTCCGGCCAGTCGTTGAAGTACGGCGGCTTCAACGGCGGGAACGTAAAAAGATCGTCGTATCCGCCTTTCCGCACCCACACTCCGAAGTTGTCACGAACATCTATTCCGTCTATGTATATATTCTTTACCATTACGCCGTACGAATAATTATTCCGCGTGTGTTTATCGATTCTACTTCACGTCTCACATTGCCGATGTCGCCTTCTATTTTTTCGAGGCGGCGACAATGCGACGTGTTGTCTCGTATCTCTGTCAGGACGCTTATCCCCGTTTGCAACGTGCGATTGATACCTCCTGCCGAAAGCTCTATGTTATGCAAATAAATAAGCGATGCCGTGAGACGTCCTTCTATTGCCAGACCCGTTTCTTGTGTGAGAGCCTGAATCCCCTTGCTTGCACCTGTTCGCTCCGCCTTTTTTGCTCCTTTTTCTTCGCCGAAAGACTCGTATCCACGTTCTTTTGCTCGTTTTTTTACAGCATCCAAGAGCGCTATATAACGATCGTCGCGTTTATCCATCTCGTCCATTAGCTTATCGTAATCGTCGAGAATATCCTGATCGCCGCCCGGCTTCAAAGACTCCACGAGATTGTTTTTAAATTCTTCAAAGACGTCTGAAAACATAGCAGAATAAAGCAGCTGCGTGATAAAATTTTCGAGTGAATCCCCTGCCGTTTCAAACATTTTCACGCTCGCGTCTTCTCCGGACTTCCACGCCCCGACGATTGCGTTTCGCAGATTATTCCCCAAATCTCCGGCGAGATCTGTCACGATACCCTTCAAGCTTTCTTCTGCTTTTTTTATCGCGTCATCCCATTCGAGTGCGCTCTGAAGCAACTGCTTCGTTTTGTCGCTCACCTGCTCTGTATTTATAAGAGATTGTGCAAGCTCTCTATTTAAATTCCCTGCCTCGTCGACGAGCTCGGGAAACACAGCAAGCAAATCGTCTGTTACTTTTTTCTTTTTTTTCGAAAACAAACCTGCAATAGCACCACCCAATGCCCCTAATGCTGCCCCGATGGCAGTTCCTAAACCGGGCACGATTGAGCCAAGTGCGGCGCCTACAAGCGCCCCACCTGCCACGCCGGCAGCTGCTCCGACCGCCGCACCTTTGCCTACATTCCCCCAATCTATTGCATTTCGGAGACCTATATTCGCTCGTCCTTCATGCAGTTTAGACAGCGATTCCTGATATTTCTTTGTCGCATGATCAAGAGCCTTAAAGCTTCCCTGTATTTCTTTCGAGTAGTTTCGAATAAACGAGCCTGACTTCCCCTGAAGCCGAAGCTGTTCGTTAAGCGACAGGGCATATTCATGTGCGAAAGCTATCGAATTTTTGTAAAATTCTTTTTCTACTGCACGGCGACGTGACGCTGCAGACGTTATCATGTTTATCAGTGTCACGGTTCCGGAAACGGCTGTTGATGCTGCGCCAAGCTGTCCCTGCATGGTTCCCAAATCCGCCGCCATCGTGCTTGAGATACTGCTCAGACTACTTGATAGCTGCGAGAAGACTTGCCCAATTTCGCCTTCAAGACCTCCCAAAGCCCCTGTGATCCTCGCAAACGCATCAGTCACCTCTGCGAGTTTCATTGCCGGAATCTGCTTTAATTCCTGATTGAACTTTTCAAGCTCTAACCGAGCAATCTCTATTTCTTTTGCCAGCTTGTCAGTGGGAGCTATGCGATACTGCTCTTCCATAAGCCGCAGGCGTTCCTTCAAGTGCTCTTTTTCGGCTTTTATCTCCGCCTCACGCTTATCCGCTTCCCATTTATAAAAGCTTGTCGCATTTTCCAACCTCCGGCGAGTAATTTCGATGTCGTATTCGAGCATCTCGGCTGTGTAGTTATTCCGGGCGAGGGAAATTTCTTTTGCTTTTGCGTCCTGAAGCTCTGCGATAAGCTTCTCGTTCTTCTCCGCCATCTGCAGACGCTCTTTGTAGTAGCTTTCGATGTCTGCAAGCTGAACGGCAAGCTCGTCGGCAAACCGCAGGCGACCTTCTTGAAATGCGCCATTTATTGCATCTGAAATTTCTCCGGAAGACTTGTCATACGCTTTTTTTGCGAGTTCCACGAGGTTGTCGAAAGACTTCTTTTCGTCCTCTGACAGCGTTGCAGAGGGGCCGTAAGCATCGCGCTTCGCTTTTAATACTTCTGCCTGTTTCGCATTTATTTCCGCAAGTTCTTTTCTATAGTTTAATTCTGCCTGTTTTTGCTGCTTGTAAAAACTATCATTCAGTAAATCAAGCTTCTTTTGTGCAAAATCAAGTTCATTTTTAACCCATGCGCGCTGAAACTCTTTTTGCTTTGTCAATTTGTCTTCGGCTTCCTTTTTCGCGCCGTCTTTGTCTCCCTTGCGCAAAATGGAACCGACCTGTCTGTTAACATAGCTGAGTGCCCTTTTCTCGTCAGCTTTAAGTCGTGTTAAAGCTGCCTCAAGCCTATTCACTTCATCGTAGTCGGCTTGACTATTTGTTGTGAGGTCGTTCAGCGATTTTTTAATGCGCAGCTGTTCATTTAAAAATTCCGTCTCTTTCGAATATTTTTCGGCGACTACATTTTTGTATTTTTCAGCGAGTTTCAAACGCTCTTTGTCACTTGCCGCATACATCTCCGTGCGCAAGTCTTCCATTTGTACTTCGAGTTCTGCATCGCGTTTCTGCCATTCGCTTCTGTCACGAGCGAGCTGCTCTTCTGCAACTTTAAGTTCAGAAGTTTTCATGGCTGCATCGTGAACACTCGCGGCATAAGCAGATACCCGTTCGCGCAAATGATCTACGCCTGTTGCTGTCTTCAGCGACGCCTCAGTGAGTTCGTCATACCCTTCCGTAAACCCGGAAGCGATAATTTTTCCGAGAGCCTTAAACATCTCTCCAACCCCCTGTATGCGACTGACAATGTTTGTTTTAATCGCTTCCCACAGTTCTTTAATCGCCTGTTTGGGATCCGAGAAGGCTTTATACAGCCACTTTCCAACTTTTATCAGAATTTCTTTCAGCTGATCAAGTACCCCTGTAACGTATCCTGAGACACGAGCAAATTCCATCTCTCCGTCTGCCGAAGAAGAAAAGAATGTCATCAACGCTTTTAAGGCTACGACAATAGCTGTTAAGACAGCACCTACCGGAGTTGCAATAAACGCCTTTGCAGCCCGTATAAGCGAACCGAAACCCGATGTTGCACCCTTGAGCGGGCCGGGCAGCATACCTATCGCTTGCGACTGCGCCTCAATAAAGCGAGAGGAAACGCTGCTCCCTTCGGTCATCTTCTGAAACGCTTTAGCCGCTTCAGTGTCCATAACTTTCACTTTCGCGGTAGCTTCGTCGAGTTTCTCGTTCATATTCCCTTGAAACTCAAACGTTACATATACTGTTTTATCGTCAGCCATTTATATCACAAATTAAAAAAACGTTTTGCGTCGTCTTCAGACTTTATTTCGCCTTCTTCAGACTTTTTTTGTTCATCATACCTTGGCTGGTCATTTATCGCGGCAAGCACGACACTCCAAGGCACCTTGTGCATAATTTCGCGCCATGTCCATACGCCTTGTGAGGCGATATTGAAGAGCGCACCAAAGGGGCTATGAGAACCTTCGTTCGTTAACTCCCCGTCTCTTTTTGGCTCAGATTCGGAGCTGACACCCGCAGGTGAGCAATCGATCTGATAATAGTCGTAAAATGTTCGGCACCGCTTAACGCAACAACCAGCTTTGCCAGTTCCGCCATCGTCTTGGCATCCATCCGCCTGCGCAGGTATCGCGCAACAAGACGATGAAACAGAAAGCTAAACGAAGAAGACCTGATAAGGCCGAGAGCGATAAGACGACTCGCGTTTTTTCCGTGTCGCGCAACTTCGGTAAGAAGCACAATCGCTTCGGATTCTTCGATTTTCTGCAAATAGATATTCATCGACACATACAGACGACTTATGCGCAAAAGCTGTGCGTAAACAGGACGCTTAAACCGCACAGGTATTTTCTTTATCCCGAACAACCGCAGAAGTCGGGGCGCCGGAATGGTTACCAGCAACCCCGTGTCCAGCAGCGCATCGGAAACGTCTATCTCGACTTCTTTTTTGTTCTCGCTTGCATCCATCAGCTTATCGAATAAACCTCGTATGTTCCGTCCGTGGCACCGGCAGGCGCCATTGCCCTGGCGACAATTTCAATCTGCGCAATTTCCGTACGCGTCAAATTCCACACAAAGCGAGCCAAGATTTTAGCCCTGGGGATGTCAAAACCGACGTTGTAAGGTGTCAACACCCGAACGGCTTTTTCGATTTCGACGTATTCTTTCGGCGCAACGTATTTTTCCACCGACTTTTCTTCACCGGCAAGATTTTTCACATTCACCGTTTTTTTAGTTCCCCCAAAAATCGTGACAAGAACGTCGTTATCCCACTCCATGATATTGAATGTGAGATTCTTCAATCCCTTTTCCGAAACAACGGACTCTTCCGGAGCATCCGGATACTCTTCGCAGTAAAAGTCCTGCGTCTGGTCTTGCTCGGTTGTGAAGTTTGCCGTACCTTTCAGGGTACGCGCTATTTGCGTCATGTCGTCAGGCATGCCGCCTCCCGGCTGTACTTCTCCAAAAAGAATACCGCTCAAACCGATAGACCTTGTTTTTTTTGCTATTGCCATAATTATTTGAATTTTAAAATTAATACTACCAAAGTTAAAACTATCACACCGCAGGCAAAGCCTCCTCCGAACCATTTCAGCGAAAATTTATCCTGCTTCTCAGACTTCTCAGGCTGTTCAAGCCTTTCTGTCTGTGTGTTCAAAAAATCAATGTGTCGTTCGTAGTCTGCCAACACTGCCTGCAAGCTGTCGCATGTCGAATTAACAAACACTGTATCCCGCTCAAAAAGCACGGTCGTGTGATTCATCCCCGACCGTGCCGAGAAACTCGCCCCCGGTGGCAGGTTCTTCAAGTTCATCAGCGGAACCGCCATCGCCGTCCGACTCACCGGAATCACTATTGGTTTTGCGTTCAGTTTTTCGGTGATAAAGAGGCGGTTTTGATGCACGCTTTCTGCTGTTTTTGTACTTCTGCAACTCAGGGCGCACAGGGCAATGATCATAATAACGGCAAGCGGCAATAAGCTGCAACATTTGCTCCAGCCTCGCCGTATTGCTGTCCAGTTGTGCGAGAGACATTTTAAGATGTAATATTGTTTCATTGTTTTCTACGATAATATTGTTGCTGCGAAGCAGCGCTTCGTTATTGCTGTCTGCTATCTGTTTCCATACGTCGATGGTCTCTTTCGTGATTTTCGATTTGTTGCGCTTCCACAGAGCGCGCAGCAAAAAGATGTTCACGATAGACAACCCCGAAGGGAAAGCCCATTGCAGCACAGTCAAGAACGATTCCATCATAATCCATGTCTTTTTACGATTTGTTCCACGATGCCTATCACACCAACCATCACAGATGCATAGTTTGGCGCAGTGGCATATTTAGCCCCTGTATTATCGACTATACGTCTCGCATATTCACGCGCATCATGACGATAAGGCCAGGCATCTGCATACATCTTTCTTTTCAAGAGCGACAAATGGTCGTCAAGACACTCTGCATAGCTGTTATATTTGCGAAAAAGTCGATATACGCGATATCGATAACGATCGCCCACCTGCTCGACACTTACAACTCGCTCCGGTGCATCGAATCGCTTATTCGGCACGCGGAAATACTCTGTTGTAAGACAGAGCATCGTCACCCCTGTCCACGAACCTTTCGTGATCCCGAATAAGTTATTGCCTGCGCCCTTAATCTTCCAGCCTGTTTCCACCGCCGCTTGTGCAACGACAAAAAAAGGATGCAAGCCACCTTGCTCATGCAATCTCTTAGCATGCGGGTAAAGCGTTTTAACAAATTCGATTTGCTCGTTTTTAGCAGCCATATTCTTATAAAAATTTAGTTTGTAAAGGGTCGCGTCCGAAGAAATGAATTGCTCCGGACAGCGACCCGACACAATGAACAAAAAAGTTGGTAAGCAGACATATTTATTGTCAGCCCTTCTTCTTAGAGCTTTGTTTCGACGCCTCCGTTACACCCAATTTCAAATAGCCTTCTATTCCGACATACATCAGCACAGTAACCCCCGGTGCACACACCAAGCCCGAAACCTTCACCGGCTCCGACTTGTTATTATGAACAATAAGCGTCGAAGACGGCTGTATGTTTTGGGGAGAAACGCTTAACTCTTCCAAGCTCTCTTCTTCCAACTTTACCATGCACGGATTGCAATCGTGCACAATCACACCATCCGCTTGCGGCTTCCGCCAAGCGGCGGCCGGGAAAGGTACAACGACCACATCCGGCCCTTCTAATGTATCCGGAGCCGCGAATACAAACCGACGCCCCGTTATATCATTTTTCCAGACCATCATTTTGCAGATATTAATGCGCCGATATACTTGCCTGTAATAGGCAGCGCCATGCCACGCATATTAAACCCAATGATATCCCCTCTATGCTCCGGATCCTTCAATCTCGAATACATATCGACATCTCCTTGACAACGACCGACAGACATCTCATGATAAACAAGAGAAGACGGCACATCATTTCCCGTTGCAGCTGCTTCCCATGCTGCTTTTTGCTTCGTTGTCGTCAAATATACAGGCGTTTGTGAGCAACGCACCACCTTGAACGAAAACAGCTTATTTTCATTCCAAATCGCTTTGTACATCGCCAAGTCCTGCAACATTAAGTCAGCAGCATGAACATGATTCAATGCCAGAACTCGCTCGTCTTCCGGAACCTCCATTTCGTTAAAACGAAGCTCCATGTCCAGAATATCCTCATACGTCAGTGCCTTGAAGCCTTTTTTGTTCACCTTCGTGCCTGTTGTTTCAGCAACAGGTGTGTTTGCTCCGTCTTGCTGTGGCGCCCAATTGAAAGCTGCCAGTGCGGTAAACTTCTTCAACAAAGACTTTTTGTGTCCTTCTATGACACTCTGCCTCTTTTGCGAAGACTCCTCGACTTCGATAGCGTCACGGTGTACCGTGTTTTCCGTATCAAACCGTTTAAGTGGTAATTGATGCGGAATGTCTGCACGCGTACTGATAGGGATAGGCCAAACGACATTATCTATGTATACTTTCGGGTCTACACCTGCCTCCTGCAAGTTTAAGGCGTTATTGTCCACCCACGCATCTAAATTTTTGCAGAATGACAACAACGCATTGCTCGGATAGAACTTCTCGATGATTTCGGGCAGCCAAATCTCTTTGTTCAGCCCTGCCAACATAGCGCCTTGGGGCGCGAGTGGAAGCGCAGAAAGCACCGTCATGCCCCCGAAGATGGCGAGATGATCCCAGCCTGTCAGGTATGCCAGCGGGCCGGATGCGACCGCGTTGAAAAGCAGCGCGGTGATTAAAGTAATTACAATTTTCAGTTTCATTTTTTTTCTTATTTAAAAAGTTTTACAATACAACTTACTTACGCAGGGTCATGCCCGTATGCTTCTCGAAATTTCTGCACATAGAGCGCATTGTCTTTCTTCAAGTCGCGCAGCTTATCTGCTTTCACAATTTCAGCAAACGTCATATCCACAAGCTGCTTTGCGCCGCCATCCGTGCCTTTTTCTTTTTCCACCTGCGTGGAAATTTTCTCACGCGCCGGAATCGAGGCAAGACGATTCTTTGCGCCTTCAAAATCTTTTTCAAAATCACGGAGCCACGCGTCACGTCCGTCCGCGTTGATACGTCCGTCCGCCACAGCTGCCGAAACCAGCGTCTCAGCCTCCGTTTTGCGCTCTGCGGCCTGTTTCGCTTCGATTTCTTCGAGCTTCTGTTTAACCCTGTCGCGCTCGGCAACAGCCGCGCTCAACTCACTCTGTAAGGCTCCGACCTTGCTGACGACTTCGCTTTCAGTCGCAGCCTCTGCCAATCCTAATTTTACTGCAATTAATTTCATATCAGATTCTTTTATAATGTGTGTAAAATTTCCACACTTAACACATTGTCCACCTTCCTTCAGCACGACCTCGGCATTCACACGGCTCATCAATTCTGAAGCCGTGAGGTTTTTCCATTCTTTACGAGGCGTAACAACCACTTCATCTACAAGCCCAACTGCTTTCGCCTCATCTGCCGTAAACCACGTCTCATCCGTCATCATTGACGCTATAGACTCTTTCTCGATACCTCGGCGAGAGAGGATGGTTTGTAAAGTGTCAGTTATGTTGTTTAAGCATTTGCGCTCCTTTTCAGACAGTTTACTCGATGATTTTCCGGCGAAGTAAGGATCATGTATCATCAATTTAGCGAAATCTTGCATTTCGACTTTGTCACCGCACATGGCAATGACTGCCGCCATAGAAGCAGCAATACCGTCGATATGCACATGAATATAAGCCCGCGCAGACAAGATAGCCGAAACCAGAGACAAACCTTCGTCCACGCTGCCGCCGTTTGAATTTATGCGCACATGAATCGTGTCAGCGCGTTCATCCATATCTTTCAGCCAATTAGCCATAGCGTTACCGTTAAAGTCCTCGCCTATGACACCATAGAGTAAAATTTCAAATTCGCTTTCCATTTTTTTTGATTTCGCACTTAAAAAACACTGCAAATATCCGACACGATCACAGCCCATGCAAATCGATATGTAAACAATAGTATCATACACGTAAATAAGTGTACAATAAGAACATATAAATACATACAAGTTTTTCCGCGCGCGGTTATACAGGTAATTTTGCCAAAGAATTTAATCGAGTAAAAAAAAATGACAAAACAGGGAGCGACAAAAAAGACACGACAACAGCAGCGAGAGCTCGGACGTCTCAAATTTTTCTACCAGCACTGGACGTATAAAGAAGTTGCCGAGTGGCTCGGCGTTTCGGAAAACACGATCGGCAAGTGGGCAAAAGAAGATGAGTGGAAAAAGGAGAAGCGGTCGCTTACGCAATCGCGTGAGCAGGCATTGCTCGATGCTTACAAGCAGCTTGAAGAAATAAACTCGAACATAGCAAAGCGCGAAGAGGGCAGCCGCTTTCCGACGAAAGACGAACGTCTCGCACGCAAAGACTTGCGACGCGAAATACGTGAGATGGAAGCCGGAAGCGGGATACGAGACGTGATAGACGTGTCGCAAGCTGTCCTGAACTGGCTTCGTGCCTTTGACCCGGTCAAGGCGATCGAAGTCAGCAGTATTTTTGATCAGTATATAAAAGACACGATACGATGAAACAGGAAGACAAAAAAGCACTTCTGGATTGGGAATTATACTTGCAGTCCATACGCGACGACACCGTCATGGACAGAACAATGTCGGCTTCCGAGCGCGAAAAACGGCGTGTGTGGCTCGAAGCGAGACCATTGGAGTGGATAAAAGAAATGTTTCCAAAGTTCGCAAAATACGAGTTTGCAGGCTTTCAAAAAAAAGCGATTCATCGTATCACTGACAAGGCTATTAACGGGAACTGGTACGAAGTGCTGTCATGGGCGCGAGAACTGGCAAAGAGTACGACGGTAATGTTCATCATCATGTACTTAGTGCTGACAGGACGCAAAAAGAATATTATTTTAACATCGAACAGCAGCGATAACGCCGAGAGACTCTTACGCGTTTATCGCGGACAACTTGAAGCAAACCAACGGATTGCTTTTTACTATGGGAATCAGCGTGGAAGCAAATGGACGGAAGAGCATTTTATTACGAAGAAAAACGCTTCTTTCTTTGCAGTCGGCGCAAGACAGTCTCCGCGAGGTTTCAAGCTCGACGAGGTACGTCCGGACGCGATTCTGCCGGACGATTTTGACACTGACGAAGAATGCCGGAATCCCGAAATAGTTAACGACAAATGGAACTGGTTCGAACAGGCTCTCTATTTTACTCGTTCAATGAGCGAGCATCTGCTCGTTCTATGGTGTGGCAACATTATCGCGAAAGATTGTTGTATCGTACGTGCAGGGAAGCGGGCACGAGAGCTGGCAAAGCGTGAAAAGCCTATCGGCAATTGGGATATAATAAACATCCGCATGGTCAATATCCGCAAGCCTGACCCGAAACGAGACTTCGCAGAAGGCGTATCCGTATGGCCGGAAAAGAATACGGAAGAGATGATTGACGAAGTCCTTGCGCAGGTCTCGACTGCATCCGGGCAAAAAGAATGCTTCAACAATCCGGTTGTGGAAGGAAAATATTTCACGGAAATAAAGTGGAGTGCAATCCCACCCCTGCACAAATTTCCGTTTTTGATTTCGTACGGTGACCCTGCACCCTCAAACCGCACGACGAGTGGCAGAGGCAAGGTGAAATTAGGTTCATTCAAATTTAACGTCTTACTGGGAATACTTGATGCTAAACTGTATATTATAAATTGCTATCTCGACCATGTTACAAACGATGAGTTTGTAAATTGGTTTTACTACCAAAAAGACTATGTGAGAGACAAAACTACGATATACAACTATATCGAAAACAACAAGCTTCAAGACCCATTTTATCAGCAGGTTTTCAAACCTCTGTTCCTGAAAAAAGCGGAAGAAAAAGAGTTTATCATATCCATTTCTCCGGACGAGCGCGCGAAACCGGACAAATTCGCCCGTATCGAGGGTAACCTTGAGCCCCTGAATCGGGCGGGCAACATGATCCTGAACATCGCCGAAAAAGACAACCCGCATATGCAGCGACTTGAAGAACAGTTCACGCTTTTCGATGACGGACTGCCTGCACCGGCCGACGGACCCGATGGGGTGGAAGGTGGATATTTCGTGGCACAACGCAAAACCGTTGCAGTAAGCGCATCGAGTTGGGTCGCGGGCACAAAGCACGTCAACAAAAAAAGATATTAAACTTAACAAAAAAACAATATGTATCTGACAGTAGAAGAATTATATACGCACCTGCATGACGAGATCGTCGATGTGATAAGCCGCGAGACGGAAGCTATTCCACTGGCCGCCATCGATGCCGCCGTGGCAGAGGCAAGAAGCTATCTGCACGACTACGACACAAACGCAATTTTCAGCGCAGAAGGTGATGCCCGCAACGCACTGCTCCTGCTCTTTGTAAAAGACATTGCAGTATGGCACTTTGTCAATCTTGGCAACGCCTGTATCGACCTCGAACTGCGTGAGAAACGCTACGACAGCGCCGTGAACTGGCTGCGACTGGTGCAAAAAGGAGACTTGTCTCCCGACTTGCCGGCAAAGACCGCAGAACCGGGAAGCGACGTCGTGGGCAAAATACACTTTAATAGCAACCCGAAACGAGAACAGCATTTTTAAATCATTTAAATGACATTGAAATGGCAAAAAAACAAAACAAAAAAACAACACTTCCGGCTGTCGCGCAGGTCTCGACACAGATACTCGTACAGCCAGTAATACGCTCCATACACGATATAGGCAGTTGGCGTACGGCTCTGCGGCTCGCCGATCGGGACAACCGCACGAAACTGTACGACATGTACGACGATATGCTGCTTGACGGTGTACTGAGCGACGCTATCGACAAACGCATAGACGCTGTTAAAGACGCAGACCTTGCATTTACGATAAACAATCGCGATGTAGACGTTATGTACGACATAATAGATTCGATCGAGTTTGAAGAGCTGATAAACGAAATCATGATGTCAAAATTCTGGGGTGTCTCTGTCGATGAATTTACTTTCAACCTCGACAAAACATTTTCGTTCACGTCAATCGACCGCAAGCACATTCGTCCGAAGCTACGCGAAATAGCCAAACGGCAGGAAGACGAGCGGGGCATTTCGTATGCCGGAAACGATATGATAGTTCAGTGGGGCAAGGACGACGATCTCGGACTCCTGCTCAAGGTTGCACCACTGGTTATCTACAAGCGCGGCGGATTTGGGGATTGGGCACAATTTGTAGAACTGTTCGGCATGCCGCTCCGAATCGGAAAATACAGCAGCATGGACGAAGCCAGCCGTCGCGAGCTTATTAGAGCATTCGAGACTGCAGGTTCCGCACCATATCTTGTTATCCCGAAAGAGACAGAAGCTTCACAAGAAGCAAACGCCTCATCGGGCAACGGACTACTGTATAAAGAGTTTCGTCAAGCTTGCTCGGAAGAAATCCTAATCACAATTCTGGGGCAGACGATGACAACGGTCGATGGAAGCTCCTTGGCACAAGGAGAGGTGCATCTGACTGTCCAAGAGAAGAAGCACAGGGCAGATAGACG
>PDWI01007747.1_pt1 | contig 12871 bp, 11 predicted proteins | sample 1430891 | NCBI WGS metagenome assembly PDWI01 (sample SAMN01162508, study PRJNA174530) | Oral metagenome, whole genome shotgun sequencing project. | biome: Marine environment; feature: Marine mammal; material: Swab sample of the gingival sulcus; isolation source: swab sample of gingival sulcus... | reverse complement strand
ATTCAAGCCATGCAGAGGAATCAATAATGTTCATATACGATCACCTTCACGGGAAAAATCTATATTGATTCCTTTAACAAAGCCTTTTAATTCAGAAATGGCTCGGTCGGGTATTAATTCAATGCGACCATCATACTCAATAACACACATTTTTTGTCCAGGTTTCAATTGTAATATTTCACGGATTTGTTTTGGTATAACAATTTGAAATTTTGGGGAAACAGTAACCGTCTGCATGTCATCTTCCTCTATCGTCAACCCTTCTGTTTTACAATATCAGTATCGATCGAGCATATCAATAAAAAGCATAACACCTCGGTTACATACCGACAGCGACTAATGGCTGAACATGACGATCAGGTCGATTTGCTGACAAATCATGCACAGATTGCAGGTTGAGCCAGAATTCTGGTGTAGTACAGAAAGCCTCTGAAAGTAACCACGCAGTTTCTGGTGTAATTCCCCGCTTACCTCGAACAATTTCGTTAACACGCTGAACAGGCACATGAATATGTGTAGCCAGTGCCTTTTGGGTTAATTCAAGCGGCTCAAGAAACTCCTTAAGCAAGATAACGCCTGGATGTGTTGCTGTTCTATTTGAAGGAATCATAAGTCACCTGTATTAGTGATAGTCCACAACCTGGACGTCATGAGCTGCATTGGCATTCCACCGGAACACAACTCGCCATTGCGAATTAATTCGAATGCTGTGAAAACCCTTAAAAGTGCCCTTCTTTAATCCACCAGCCTAACATATTGGCATTGATCTCCAGACTTTTGGCCGCCTCAATACGGGTATAACCCTGCTCCAGCACCAGGCTGATCGCATCCAGCTTGAACTCTTTTGGATACTTTTTTCTTTTGGTCATTTCTTTTTCCCCGGTTAAGATCATTATCTCTTAACCGGGTTATACAAGTCTATTAGACCACCTCACTCCCACTCTATCGTCGCCGGAGGCTTGGATGAAACATCATAGGTGACGCGAGACACGCCGGAGATTTCATTAATGATCCGGTTAGACACAGTTTCAAGCAGTTCGTAAGGCAGGTGAGCCCATCTGGCTGTCATAAAATCGACGGTTTCAACGGCTCGTATGGCAATAACATATTCATACCGTCTGCCATCACCGACAACCCCGACCGATTTCACCGGCAGGAAAACCGCAAACGCCTGGCTGGTTTTATGATACCAGCCTGCCTGGTGCAATTCTTCGATAAAGATGGCATCCGCCTGACGGAGAATGTCGGCGTAAGACTTTTTCACTTCGCCCAAAATGCGCACACCCAGCCCTGGGCCGGGGAAAGGATGGCGATAGACCATATCGTAAGGCAAGCCCAGTTCCAGGCCGATTTTACGCACTTCATCCTTGAACAGCTCGCGCAATGGTTCAACCAGTTTCAGCTTCATTTCTTCAGGCAGGCCGCCCACATTGTGGTGTGACTTGATGACGTGTGCCTTGCCGGTTTTTGCGGCTGCTGATTCAATGACATCGGGATAGATGGTGCCCTGGGCCAGCCAGTTTACGTCGGTAATCTGATGGGCCTGCTCATCAAACACCTCGATAAAGGTATTGCCGATTATTTTTCGCTTTTGCTCCGGGTCAGCCACGCCAACCAGTTTACTCAGGAAAAGCTCCTCCGCATCGGCCCGAATCACTTTCACACCCATATTTTTGGCGAACATATCCATCACCTGGTCGCCTTCATGCAATCGCAACAGACCGTTATCGACAAAAACACAGGTTAACTGATCGCCAATCGCCTTGTGTAACAACGCGGCGGTGACGGAAGAATCAACACCACCTGACAGGCCGAGCAAAACCTTGTCGCCACCCACCTGGTCACGAATGGTCTGAATGGCATCCTTGACAATCTGAGCCGGTGTCCACAATGCTTCGCAACCACAGATACCCAATATAAAGTGCTCAAGAATACGTTTACCCTGTTTGGTATGCGTCACTTCAGGGTGAAACTGAACACCATACAGGGGTCGGCTCAGGTGCTGCATGGCCGATACGGGGGCACTCTCGGTCGCTGCTACCACTTCAAAATCCCGGGGTATGCGGGTCACCTTGTCACCATGACTCATCCAGACATCCAGCAGGGGGTTGCCACTGGAAGACAGGTGATCGGCAATATCGGCAAACAGAGGGGAAGGCTTGACAACTTCGACCTGTGCATAACCAAATTCACGTTTGTCTGAGGAGGAAACCTTGCCTCCGAGCTGTTCCGCCATTGTTTGCATGCCGTAACATATTCCCAGCACCGGCAGCCCCATCTCGAACACGGCATCAGGGGCACGCGGCGAATCCAGCTCTGTCACCGACTCCGGCCCTCCGGCCAGGATAATGCCTTTTGGCACAAATGCTTTTATCTCCTGGCAGGTCATATCAAAGGCGCGAATTTCACAGTACACACCTATTTCACGAACCCGGCGGGCAATAAGCTGAGTGTACTGGGAACCAAAGTCGAGTATCAGAATTTTATGGTCATGGATATTGTGCGTGGTCACAAGCAACTGCTCCTGAAAAATAAACGGGGCAATGATGCCCCGGTAGGTAATTGACTGTTTTTTATTGCTCACCGACCCGGTTACAAGCTGCCGTGGGCAGATGTCCGGTTTTACCCAAACCGCAAAACCTCTGTTTAAGGTTAGCTGAATTTGTGGCTAGCTGAGTCGGTAATTGGGTGCTTCTTTGGTAATGGTTACATCATGCACATGGCTTTCCTTTATGCCCGCCGAGGTAATTCTTACAAATTGCGGACGGGTGCGCATTTCTTCCATGTTTTGACTGCCCGTGTACCCCATACTGGAACGTACTCCGCCCATCAACTGATGAACCACCGCTGACATGGGGCCTTTGCAGGCAACACGGCCTTCAATGCCTTCCGGCACCAGTTTCTCGACGCCGGAAGCCACATCCTGGAAGTAACGATCACTGGAACCCTGGCTCCCTGACATCGCCCCCAGAGAACCCATTCCACGATAGGACTTATAGGTTCTGCCCTGGTAGAGTTCGACTTCTCCCGGTGCCTCATCGGTTCCCGCCAGCAATCCGCCAACCATGATGGAAGACGCGCCTGCTGCAATGGCTTTTGCAATATCACCGGAAAACCGGATACCGCCATCGGCAATTAATGGCACATCGTATTTTTCAAGTGCGGTCGCGACATTGGCTACCGCGCTGATCTGGGGCACCCCTATGCCCGCCACAATCCGGGTAGTACAGATCGAGCCTGGCCCGATACCGACCTTGACCGCATCGGCACCTGCCTCGGCAAGGGCAATGGCCGCTTCACCCGTGGCTATATTGCCCCCGACCACCTGCACATCAGGGAAGTTCTGCTTCACCCACCTCACCCGATCAATGACGCCCCTGGAATGACCATGAGCGGTATCAACGATTACCACATCCACACCCGCTGCGACCAACGCGGCAACGCGACGCTCGGTTTCCTCGCCGGTGCCAACAGCGGCTCCTACCCTCAGGCGACCAAGATCATCCTTACAAGCATTGGGAAAATCCTGCGACTTTTGAATATCTTTCACAGTCATCAGCCCTTTCAGCTCAAAATCATCGTTAACCACCAGCACCTTTTCTATACGGTGCTTGTGCAGAAGATGCTTGACCGTATCCAGATCGGTTCCCTCAACAACGGTCACCAGCTTGCTTTTGGGGGTCATAATTTCAGATACGCGCGTATCCAGACCACTTTCAAAGCGGATATCCCTGCCGGTAACAATACCAACCAGATCCTTGCCATCGACTACCGGCAACCCTGAAATCTTATTGGCGGCGGTAATATCCAGCAACTCTCTTACCGTTGTGTCCGGGCTGACCGTAATGGGGTCTTTGACCACGCCGGACTCGTGCTTCTTCACTGCCCTTACATGCGATGCCTGGGCTTCTATGGTCATATTCTTGTGAATGATACCGATCCCCCCTTCCTGAGCCATGGATATGGCCAGTCGGGATTCGGTCACTGTGTCCATTGCTGCAGAAACAAGCGGAATCTGCAGACTGATACCCCGAGTCAAGCGGGTTTTCAAACTTACATCCTTGGGCAATACTTCGGAATAACCCGGGAGTAAAAGTACATCATCAAATGTTAGCGCTTCCTGAGCGATTCGGAGCATAAGTCTCGCCTTATTGTTACCTTGTCATGTTAAATCGGTTTATTATAGAGTCGTATCGGGAAGGCGTAAACCAGTTCAGGAACCACATGACGACACAAACCTATTCAAATCAGGATATCAGGGCACCTTTCAGCGTGACTGACCTCAATCACCAGGTCAAAAATCTGCTGGAAATCAGCTTTGCCAATGTATGGGTTCAAGGGGAAATTTCAAACTTCTCCCGCCCCTCTTCGGGTCATTGGTATTTCACACTTAAAGATGAAAAAGCCCAGATCAGGTGCGCCATGTTCCGCAATAAAAACCTGAAAGTGAAATCCCTGCCGGGCGAGGGTGACAAACTGGTGATCAGTGGCAGGGTCAGCCTGTACACGGGTCGGGGCGACTACCAGCTGATTGTCGACACCCTGCAACCGGCCGGACGTGGTAATCTCCATCAGGCCTTCGAGCAGCTAAAGAAGAAATTGCTCAAGGAAGGCTTGTTTGACGAAGAAAACAAGCGCCAACTGCCTTCATTCCCCAAACATATCGGCATCGTTACCTCACCCACAGGGGCGGCAATTCGGGACATTATTTCTGTTTTTGGACGTCGTTGTCCAATGATTGAACTGACACTGTTTCCGGCTCAGGTTCAAGGTGAGGACGCGGCAAAAACACTGGTGCAAGCCATACGATCCGCAAACGAGGTGCCCGACCTGGATGCATTGATTGTCGGCCGGGGCGGCGGTTCTCTCGAAGATTTATGGCCATTCAATGAAGAATCCGTGGCACGCGCGATTTTTGCAAGCACCATCCCGATAGTCAGCGCTGTCGGCCACGAAACCGATTTTACCATCGCCGATTTTGTTGCCGACTCGCGAGCACCCACACCATCGGCAGCCGCAGAGCAGCTAAGCCCGGATCAGCAGGAGCTGGCCCAGACAATCGATAACCTGGAACAACGACTCGAAGATGCACTTGAGCGTTATCTCCTGTCTAAATCCCGGATTATTATTTCCCTCACTGAACGCCTGAAGCCACCGGAAACCATGCTGAGTGAAAAGCTCCGCCATGTGCAGGATCTGTCTCGCAGACTGATGAGCAGCCTGCAACAGCGCCTTGAGCTCCACAAAAATACCGTAGACAGCCAGTTGCAGACACTGCGTATCTATTCTCCCCTGCACCAGATCGAGGCGAAACAGGCAAGAGTCACCCATCTGCATACCCGAATGGCGAACCTGACGGGCCGCCACCTTGCCGGCAAAAACGAGCAGTTTGCCATCACCCTCGCAAAACTGAATGCCATGAGCCCGTTACACACACTGGCCAGGGGATATTCCGCTGTAGTGGATAAAGAAAACAGGATAATCAAATCACTGTCCCAGACTGAACCGGGTCAGTCAATCAAGGTTTTTATTGAAGACGGGTCAATCGGGGCCAAAGTTACCGAACTTGATCCTTCTGGCCGAATTCTCTAACGCGGGACTGACCGACGAATGAAGCCGGACGAAGTGAAGTATCTGCTGAAATTTCACGTTTACTATTGATTATTTGATCGATGCAATTTGGAAGTACATTTATCAGACCAACACAAATGTCATTTTTCATTTTCTGCCGAAGAAAAATTTTTCTGATAGTTTATCAGCATCATCTGTGCAAATTTGGCGGTCAATATCACGAAATTGCCGATAGAAAGAAAGGTATAAATGATCGTGAATACTTTGCTGATACTGGTTGTTGGTGTCAGGTCTCCATAACCAACGGTTGTCATCGTCATTACCGAAAAATACAAGGCATCCACAGCTGTCCAGTGCTCGGCTATCATATAGAACATCGTCGAACCGGTAAGTAATAGTGCGATAAAGATCAATAGAAAACGAAATTCCCTATCTTCTCGCAAACCTTGAATTACAAGTTTAACCATCAGTGAAATCATAATTTACCTTACCAATAATTTTACTCCAGCCACTCTGTCATTGCTGCTGACGGAAGCGGTTTTACCCTCGTCAATGTGATGCCCCGGCAAATGGCCAGTTGGAACACTCGGTTACCTGCAATTACCGTGATTATTTGAAGCCTGTTCACCATTCTTTCGGGTTCTTGAACCCAGTGCCAACGCAAGTGGATTTGCTGTGATCCCATGAACTATGGTACTCAGCAATACCGTACAGGTAACTATCACGGCAATAAATTCAGCGCCGACCACTTGATGGTTCAGCACAATCACTGCAAAAACGATACTCGCGAGGCCTCGAGGTCCAAACCATGCCAAAAACAGCTTGCTCTCGATGCGCTCCCCCGAACCTGAGAGTGACAATACGATCGGCAACATACGAATCAGGGTGAGGCTAAGTAGTGAATACAAAAGAATCTGCCAAGTGAAGTAATCAATTACTTTAACTATCACAACACTACCAAAAAGAACCCAGGTCAGCATCCCGAGCATCTCACCGTGACCCTCCGTAGCAAGTACGAATTCATGGGCTCTCTTTCTGGTCAGACTGCCAAACAGAAACCCGCCAACAAAAGCCGCAATGTAGCCGCTTCCATGCAGGGACTGCGCCACGGCAAAACACATCAAAGCGAGCATTGTGACCAGCAGCTGCTTCCAAAGCTGAGTAATCCAGCCAAGTTTCCATGCTTGGTAAACGAGCCAATACCCAATCGCTGTGATAACAAAACCCACGATGACTCCAATTCCAATTTCGGTAACAACCAATTGAATGGCGAGACTCGTTGTCTCGAGTTTTTCTCCGCCAGCCGTGGCCAGGGCGACAAACACGAACAGAACAGGCACGCAAAGCCCGTCATTCAAACCGCTCTCGACATTAAGGGAAGTGCGAATGTGAACGGGAACAGCCTTGTTTGTAACGACCGCTTTTCCGAGTGCAGCATCTGTTGCAGCCAGGGTTGTTGCCAGAATGGCGGCAGTCCAGACCGATAACTCATCAAACATCAACCAGGCAATGACAAAACCCAGGGCAATTACACCAGGGAGGCCTATCAGTAACATGCGCCGCGGAATATGTGAGCCTGACCTGAGGGCAGCCTTTTTAACATTGGCAGCATCTGAAAAAAGCAACATGGCCAATGCCAGGTCCGCCATGACTTTCAATTCTGTCGCCGTGGTGTTGGGATTCAGCCAGCCGAATCCAAGTGGTCCTATGAAAACCCCAAAAGTGATAAAGACAATGGGGCCAGAAATCGGTGTTTTTTCCATACGTCCGGCAACAATGCTATACAGAAACGCAAACGTGGCAAGAATAGCGAGAGGTAAATACATTCTTTTTTATTCCATATAGCGAGGGATACGTTCTTTCTTATCCCATATTGTTTGGGAATTGCCAACTACTTCTTTTCAAGTCAAATCAATAAAAATTTTTGGTTCCTCCTTTCAAGGATGTTTATCGATTCGTTTACCTTTAAAATAAATCTCTGAGGGTTCGATTTTGGAAATATCATAAATATCCGTTTCAAAAATGGCTGCTGGTAAAATCACCAGGTCAGCGGATTTGCCAACTTCAATTGAACCTGTTTCATTGGCGATGCCCATTTGTTTGGCGTTGTTGATAGTATAGCCTTTAATCATATCTGCAACGCTGGCACGGTCGCTTTCTTGCCCAAAAACCGGAGTGTCTTTTCCCAAAGCCGGGTCCTGTCGGGTTACACCCATTTGAACACCCAGGAACGGGTTGGCACGATATTGCTGCGGCGTAGAAACCACATCGCTGGAAAAGGTAACATTCGCTCCTGCCTTGATCAGCGAATTGACCGGTTGATTGTGAGAAAACCGTTCTTTGCCCAAAGCAACATCAGAGCCTTTGAAAACGGTTCCACCCAACCAGTGTGGCGTAAAGTTGGCGTGTACGCCAAGTTCCTTGAAGCGCGGCATATCGGCGGAATCAACCACTTCCAGGTGTGACAGGGTCATCTCGACTGGCAGTTTTTTACCGTATGCTTTTTGCGCTTTTTCATAAGCATTCAACGCTGTTCTGACCGAGCGATCGCCAACGCTGTGCAAATGCAAGTTAATATTGTGTTTTGCCATTTCCAGCAATAAGGCTTGCAGCTCGTCTTCATTGTACAGCGTGCCACCCTTATTACCAGGTTCGTTGGCAAAGTCTTCAAGTACAGCAGCCGTATTGATTTCATTTACACCGTCAAAATGAATTTTAATGGTGTTAAACGTCAATAAATCACTGCCGTATTCCTTTCTGTAACCAAGTACCGTTTTAACCGCATTTTTTAATTGACTCGGCATATATAAATGATGCGTCGCCTCGTAGCGAACAGGGAGTTTTCCCTCTTTTTCAAGCAGTTTTATAGCCTTGATAATGGTTTCCTCATTGTTAAAATTACCCGCATCAAGCACAGTGGAAACGCCTTTTTGAGCGAGGAAATCAAGGTAGCCCTGTACGGCGGGGGCGAGCATGGCAGGCTCAATTTTTGGCATCACTGCCGCTATATAAGGCATCAGTGCAAACTCTTTCACCCAACCTGTTTTACGACCTTTTTCATCTTTGACAAAGAATGATAAACCTTCCTTTAAATCAGGGGTGTTTTCATCAATGCCAAAAGCTTTGAATGCTGCGCTATTCAACCAATAGCTATGTCCACTGCTGTCGAGCAAAATGACCACGGTGTTGGGAAAAATATCATCAATTTCCTTCCTATCAGGGCCTTTAACGCCCCAAAGCGGATTTGCCCATGTCCCAACCATCAAAAATGGCAATTCAGGGTTTTCCCGGGCGATTTTACCTAAGTAGGCGTAGGTATCTTCTTTTGATGTAGTGGGTAATTGGTATTTGGCCAACTCACCATTGCTTGACGTAATCGCCACCATACCGGGGTGGGTGTGGCTGTCGATAAATGACGGCATGACAAATTGGCCTTTCAGGTCATCGACTTTGGTATCCTTGCCGATGTATTCAGCCACCTTGTCATTGCTGCCGACAAAAACGATTTTGCCACCACTAATGGCAATGGCCTCGGCGTGCGGCTGTTTGGCGTTTTCGGTAAGAATGTCACCATTTTTTAAGACCATATCAGCCGGGGCAGCGGCAAATGCCATCTGTATCGCTGACCCTGCAATGAGCAGGGTGAGAAGGATTTTTTTCATTAGCTTTACCTTGTTGGATTTATTAAAAAATCAGCGTATCTGTCAGATTAATAACCCATTAACCGGTAATACCACTTTCTTTCGTAGGCAGTTTTACCATTCATAATGGTTTCTTTGACTTTGACATCGTGAATTTCACCTGGTTTAATTTTAAACAGGTTTTCGCTCAAGACGATAATATCGGCAGCCTTACCAACAGTAATTGAGCCGATTTCGTCTTCCATGCCCAGCTGATAGGCGGCGTTAATGGTATAGCCTTTAATCATGCTTTCCAGCGACATTTTCTCATTTTTGTACGGCAGAACCTTACTGTCTTCATCGAAGCCTTTGCGTGTCATACCGACTTCGATATTGTAGAACGGGTACAGCCCAAACTCGCCACCAACGGGGAAATCACTGCCAAAAGTAACTTTTGCGCCACCGTTTTCAATCGATTGAATGCGATAGCGTTTTTTTGAACGCTCCGTGCCAAGATCCGGGTTATCAATGTCTTCGGTAGTTATCCAGGCAGGTGTAGTCTGTGCGACAATATCCAGCTGTCCGAAACGCGGGGTATCTTCATCTTGTATCAAAACAACGTGGGCAATAGAAAAGCGACTTTTGCTATCTGGCACTTCTTTTCTTGCAAATTCCACGGCATCTAACCCTTCGGTAATGGTCTTGTCGCCAATCGCATGAATATGTGCATGGATGTCATTTCTGGCAATATCAGCAACAAAGTGTTTGAGCACGCTGCCCTCTAGTAAAATGCCGCCTTTATGCCCTTTTTCATTGCTATAGTCCTCATGTAAAGCGGCCGTTTTCGCCTCCAATGTGCCGTCGTTATGAATTTTTATGGTGCTGGGTCTGATCAGGTCAGAGGCATATTTCTTTTTATAATCCTTGATCTTATCAATGGCAACATGCACTTGTGCTGGAGATTGCACCATATACGAGCCGACTACTTTCACCGATAATTTGCCTTTTTTCTCTAATGACGCAAGGGCCGGATACATCATATCTTCCATTTGCATCATGCCGGCATCATAGTAGGTGGTCAGACCAATAGCAGGCAATAACTCAAAGATTTCTTCTGCACCCTCTTCTACCATTTCGGGTGAAATCAACTTGAGTTTTCTGACTAATGGGAAAATGGTCATCGCTTCCTTGTTCCAACCCGACGGCTCGCCATTGGGCTTACGCTGATACATATGCACGCCCGGAACCGGGTCTGGTGTATCTTTGGTAATGCCTGCCATTTCCAGGGCTTTTGAATTAAACCAGGCCGAATGCCCGCCCTCATCCATAATCACGGCAGGGCGGTCGGGGACAAGCTCGTCCAGTTCTTCTTTGGTCGGGCCATTTTTGCCAAATCGCAAGGCATAAATACCGAGACCCAAAATGCCCTTTTGGTCAGGGTGATCCTCAGCAAATGCTTTTATGTCTTTTTTCCATTGCTCAACCGAGTCGCCCAATTTCAGCCTTACCGCCTTTGACATCACCGCCCCGGTGGTAAAGTGAGCATGCGTATCAATAAACCCGGGGAGGACAAAATCACCGTCCAGGTCTTCTACTTGCGTATCTTTACCGATGTATTTTTCTACCTCTTCATCACTGCCGACAAAGACAATTTTGCCGTCATCAATGGCAATGGCCCGTGCGGTAGGCTTGCTGCTGTCAACGGTATAAATATCGCCGTTTATAAGGACGCGGTCAGCCGGATCAGCGGCCAGTGCCAGTTGTGCGGCCAAACCGGCGATTAACAGGGTAAGCGGGGATTTTTTCATAATTTTTGTCTCGCCAGGTTTTGTCTGTGTTAAAACGGGGCAAAGCGACTGCTATGCGGTTTTATGCTTCTTCCGACCAAACCAAAATAACAATGCCAGGCTCACCGACGCAATACTTGTTAATGCGATAAGGTATTGACGGTTATCCAATACTGTTCCGCCCAACTGGTTAAAGCTGATGCCGGCCTGAATAGCGGAGGTGCTGGGCAAAACCCAACGCAGATATTGTAAAAACTCGGGCAATGATTGTGTCGGCCAGGAAAAACCGCTGACAAAATACATTGGCAATGCTGTAAAAATCAAAATTTGCATCGTCTGCTCTCTATCTTTGATAAGCAGCCCCAGTAAACAGCCCAGGCTTGCTACGCAGGGTGAAAATATGGCAATCAGCAGCAGGTTGCCCCAAGGATTTGCCCCGGATTCATAGCCCCAAAAGCTGAACATCAGCCCCGTGTAACCGAGGCAGACCAGGTAGTGTATCACGCTGATGGCCGACAGCCGTCCTACCCATACGGTTGGCGAAGCGTAGGCCTTGCCTTTTTCCCACCAGGTGCTGATCAGTAATGCACAACCAATTAACAGTGTTTGCTGCAAAATCAGCCAGGCTACAGCCGGGACAACATAGCTGCTGTAGCCCTCGTTGGGATTGTGCAGCAGTTGTGTTCTTAAGGGAACCGGGTCACGTATGGCGTTCATTCGCTCGTCGCCCTGACCCAAGGGAGTCAGGCGCTTAATCTCAATACCTGCCGATACGGTCAAAATCGCGCCTGCCATCGCCTGTTGCGCGGATTTGCTCGCCAAAAAATAACCGCCATTGCCTATCATATTGACGGTACCGGTTTTACCAATAGTGACGTTACGCTTCAGGTCGGCCGGAATAACCATCAGGGCCATCACCTGATTATTAAGTAATTGTTGCCGCGCTTGTTGTTCGTCATTGACGACCTGCACTTTAATCGCCGGGGCGGCGGAAGTCATACGGATGAGTTTTCTTGACAAGCTGTCCTGGGCATGATCAACGATGGCAACGGGCAAGCGGTGAACGATTTCATTGCTGTAGGGCATGGGGTAATAAAATGCGTAGACTGCCGGTGCAATAACCAAAATCAGCAACACGGCGGAATCGGTAAAAACAGCCTTTAAGGTATCACGCAATGCAGTGAAAAATTGAAACATTATCGCATCCCCCAACGGTGCTTGCGTTTCAGGGCAGGCAAGGTCAACAGGGTTGCTACTATTATCATCACGACAACGGTGAGAGAAAAACCATATACAGTTGGCAAACCGGACTGCCAGGGTTGTCGCATTTGTAGTTGCGCCACCTGCAATTGCAAGTAGTAGGTGAGCGGTAATAGCATCGCAATTTTCTGGGCGAGCGCGGGCATTGCCATCAAAGGATAGGTAATGCCGGAAAAGGCATAGGCCGGGCCGGTAATCATGCCGGCATTTGATAGTCCCTTACGTTTTGACATGGTCAGCATAGCGAGAATGACGCCCAGCAGCAGGGATATCAACATAAATAGACAAGCCGTTACCAAGGTGATACCGAGATTGTTTAACGACGGGTGTTCCGCCCATGCCACCAGCAGTAAAGTCAGGGTAATCCATAGACAAAATACCACACTATAGAAAAACAATTTGCCCAGCAAAGCGACAAACAATACCCCAAAGCACGATGAGCGGGCGATATTGCCGCCGGATATCCCCCAAAACCATTTGCCCAGCGATTTGTTACGCAACTCCCGTCCGGCTACGCCCACACCAACAACCGTTGCCAGAACATGCAGTAGTGCCGGTATAATGGTGCCGGCTAAAAATTGTTGATAATTGAGTGAGAGATTAAACGCCATTTTGCCATTGGCCTTGATGGGT
>PDWI01007746.1_pt1 | contig 12873 bp, 8 predicted proteins | sample 1430891 | NCBI WGS metagenome assembly PDWI01 (sample SAMN01162508, study PRJNA174530) | Oral metagenome, whole genome shotgun sequencing project. | biome: Marine environment; feature: Marine mammal; material: Swab sample of the gingival sulcus; isolation source: swab sample of gingival sulcus... | reverse complement strand
AGGTCTGCCAGAAAGGTCTCTATGTCCTTATAGGGCGAGGCAATCTGGGCCAACTCGTCAAGCCCTGCAAGCCTTCGGGGAAAATCATCGGGAAATTTATGCTCAACAAGAGGTTTATAATATTCGTACACGGCCTCAAGCGCGGACACGGGCGAGGGCTGGATTTCCCGCAGACTGTCAAGAAGGTTCATCACCGTTTTGATGGCCGTATTTTTGCGGCATAGTGTTGCAACCTTCTCCTGATTGCCGCTGGCAACTGCATGAAAAAGATTTTCACAGCTCTTGTTGCCCACGCCCCTAATGCCGGAAAAAGCCCTTCTAAAAGAAGGCAAATCCAAAGGATTCGCCACCAGCTTGATAAAGGCCAGGGCATCCTTGATGTGTGCGGCATCAGAAAATTTAAGCCCCCCGTATTTCTGAAACCGAATCCCTGCCTTGTTCAGCTCCACTTCCAGAGCATAGGAATGATACCCGGCACGGAACAAAACCGCTATTTCGTGCAAAGGAAACTCCCGCTCAAGCTCTGCAATCCTGGCAACAACCAAACGGGCTTCTGTGGAATCGCTCAGAGGCCTGATAAGCTCTGGCAGTCTGGTGCCCTCCCTTTGGGAAAATAATTTCTTGGCGTACTTCTTGTCGGAGCCGTCCAGAATGGCATTGGTCAGGGAGAGAACAGGCTGTACCGAACGATAATTTTGTTCCAGTTTGATAACCCTAGTTTGGGGAAAGACTTCAGGAAAATCAAAGATATTCTGGATATTCGCTCCCCTGAAGGCATAGATGGACTGGGCATCGTCCCCCACGGCCATAACGTTGGCCTGCTCCCCGGCTAAAAGCCTTACCAAACGGGCCTGCACCCGGTTGGTATCCTGATACTCGTCCACCATGATGTACTGGACGGCCTCACGCTCCTGCTCAAGAACATTCTCATGGGCATCAAAAAGTTCCTCAAGCACAAAGAGCAGGTCGTCGTAATCAAAAACCTGATACTCCTTTTTGAGTTCTTCATAGCGTCGGCCCAGCCGAAGGAGATCATGGGAGTAACGGCCAAGATGTCCGGCATCTTTTTTAAGAATGTCTTCCAGCGGCAATTCCTTGTTCCGGGCCTGACTGAGCAGGCCAAGCACCGTGGATTTCTTGGGAAAGGAACGATCTCCCCTGGCAATATCCAGCTCTTCCTTGGCCTGTTTGATGAGACCTTCGGCATCGGCCCGGTCAAGAACGGTGAAGCCGTTCTCATAACCCAACAGATGAGCGTGCCTGCGGAGCAGGGAAAAGGCAAGGCTGTGAAACGTCCCGCCGCGCACAGCGTGCATCCCCATGCCCAAAAGCTCCCCGGCACGGGATAACATCTCCTGAGACGCCTTGCGGGTGAAGGTCAAAAGCAGGATAGATGCTGGCGGAATGCCCTGTTCTACCAGATAGGCCAAGCGATACACGATGGTTCGTGTCTTGCCGCTTCCTGCCCCGGCTATGACCAATAACGGCCCGTCCGTGAATGTAACCGCCTCGTACTGGGCGGCGTTGAGTTCCTTTTTGTAATCAATGAGCATGTATATTCCGTGATATGATACAATCCAAAATCTTTCCTGCAACCTTCTCATGGATGAGAACCATCCAAGCCGGAACCGGGAAAACAGGCCCAAAAAATAGACCTAAACGAGACTGGGGCATTGGGCAAGGCTCTTCAAAGGCACTCTCCGACGCCCTCAAAAAATAACATGGCGGGAGGACATGCTCTCTGTCCTCCCGCCCTATACTTCTGTTGCCGGAATTCCTTTGACTCCCATGCCCAGGAGTCAAGCCGTTTATTACCTTACGAGCTTGTTGCGTATCTCTATGATGCCTCTAAATCCTGAATCATGGCATTAAGGTTATGTGCCAGCTTGGTCAATTCTGCAACAGCCTTGGAACTTTGTTCCATCGCTTCTGCTGTTTTGGAGGAAACGCAGTTGATCGCGTCCACAGAGCGATTGATCTCCTCGGAAGTGGCAGATTGTTCTTCACTGGCAGTTGCAATGGAGCGAACCTGATCGCTGGCACTCTCAACAAGACTGACGATCTCGTTTAAGGCCTCGCCGGAACGGCCCGCAAGAACAGTCGCCTCTTCCACAGCGTTAACCGCCTTATCCATATCAACAGCAGCTCCTCGTGTCCCCTGCTGGATAGCACCAATGGCCTCACCCACTTCCCGGGTAGCGCCCATGGTCTTTTCCGCCAGCTTGCGGACCTCATCTGCCACAACAGCAAATCCACGACCAGCCTCTCCTGCACGGGCCGCCTCAATGGCAGCGTTCAAGGCAAGCAAATTGGTCTGATCCGCTATATCGGAAATCACGTTCATAATGCTGTCAATGCCTTCTGCCTGCTCTCCAAGACTTTCCATGGTTTTCTTGAGAATCAGGGCCTGTTCCTGAACCAGGGTAATGGCATCCACCGCATCCCCAACCACCTGCTGACCTTCTTCGGCCTTGGTTTTGGCGGCATTTGCTCCTTCTGCTGCCCCAGATGCATTTTTGGCCACCTCAAGAACCGTTGCATTCATTTCTTCCATGGCCGTAGCCGTTTCCTGTACACGCTCACGCTGAACATCTGCCCCTTTGCTGGACTCTTCCACCTGCACGGATAATTCTTCCGACGCACCAGCCAACTGTTCTACCATAGCCATAGCGTCATTGACTGCTGCAGAAATTCGTTCATTCTGCACCTTGATCTCCCGTTCCTGCTCCTTAATCCCGGTCAAATCATTAAATATCCCGAATCCCGCCAGTAATTTCCCGTCCAGATCATAAATGGGCGAGGTGTCCGCAAGCACATCCACAGAACCTCCTTTTTGAGTAGGCAAAATGCCCTGAATATTACGAAAGGCCTTTCTCTCCTTAACAGCCTTGTGGGTAATCGTACTACGCGTACTATCACCATAGACAAATTCGTTGAGTACCCGGCCTGCATACTCTTCCGGCTTACCTCCATATTCCAAAACGTCCAGAAGGGACTGGTTGAGCTGTATAATCTTGTCATCCGTATCCACAACGACATAGGGCATGGTAATGGCCTGAAGTGTTCCTTCAGAAAATCCAATCTTTGTTTTGATCTCGGAAACCATTTGGCTGAGCCCTCCGGCAAGAGTCCTGAGCTCCCCGGCAAATTGCGAAGAGTCAGGTATGGCCTCATAATTTCCCCTGGCGACCTCTGTCGAAGCCTCAGCGAGAAGACGCAACGGCTCTCCAATGGATCGGCCAGAAGCACTGCAACCACAACAAGGATGGCAAACACAACAGCCCCAATTACCATAAGCTTGCCCACTGCCTGCCAGACGCTGGCATAAATCTCGCTGGACTCAACAATAGAGATAATTTTGTAGCCATTATAACCCGTCAACATATTCACCAACATGGTTTTGCCCTTATATTCAATACTTGCAGAGCCATCTTTCCCTTCAACAAGTTGTTGAAGGCCTGGTTCCTGTATTTCGCTGACCATCTTGAACACACTCTCTGGATCTGCCGGATTAGACAGAATACGACCATTTTTTTCCAACAGCATAAAATGGCCTGTCTCACCAAAATCCAATGACTTCAGCAGCTTTCCCAAATCAGCCAGGGAAACATCAATGGAGGCAAAACCAATAAGCTCGGTGCCTTTGCGTATTTTACAGGTAATGGCCGCTACAAGTTCTCCCGTAAATGAGCGGTACGCAGGGCTGATGGTAAACATTTCGGGATTTTTCATGCCTTCTATAAACCAGGCACGTTTTCTGGAATCGAACCCGGCAGGTATTTCTGCCTCAAGGGATGAACCATACCTCCCGTCAGGATAGCCGTAAAAAATTTCTGCATATCGCGGGTGGCTTTGGGTAACAAATTGCCAAAGGTCAAACAGCCGCTTTCCATGCTCATCCATATCGGCCCGGCGATTCTTGGTGGGCGAAGTCCTGTTGCTAAAATTGGGAAAAGAACCTGCAGATTCCAGAGCATCAGGAAGCTGGGCCAAAAAACCTATGTTTTTGCTGGCCTCCTGCCAAAAAAGTTCAATATAACGGTTCGCCTGATCCAGAGTACCAGAAGACATCTCTTTATAGTCCTGCAGGGCATCGTTGCGAAGCTGCCAGCTAAGCAACCCCGTTATCAAGCCAATGGACAGAATTGTTGAAGAGATAAAAACCAAAAGAATTTTTGTCCTGATTTTCATGACAACTCCCTTATATAAAAATTCTACAAAAAAACGAAAAACTGAACTCTACATAACTATTCAATACATGAGGAAAAATGGTCAAAACCTCGAAGAGTAATAGCCTGGCCGTTCAAATAAAATCCACTATCAGTAATGGTTCCAAGCCTCCAGGCATCCGGGCAACCTGCAACAAGGCAGTCCCATTCTTCGGGAGCTACTGCCGCAAGCAGGGCGTAGTCTTCCCCGCCACGCAAGCAAAATCGTGCTGGTTCCAAATCCCGTGTACGGCAATAGCTGCGAACCTCTTCGTGGATCATCTCCAAAGGAAGCGACATATCCGCCCCCTGGCCTGAGGCTAAAAATCTGGGCACATCCCGTTCCAGACCATCAGATACATCCATCGCCCCGCGAACACCTGAAAGTCCTGCCAGCAACCGTCCCTGTCCCAGCAAGGGCTGAGGCCGAAGATGCCGGGCCACACATTGGGGATATGTCGTAAGAATATCTTCCTGCTTGTTGCGTTGGGAATGTTTTGCCCTCTCTGTGCATGTACCTTTTTGAGCAAAGCCTTCTTCCAGAACTCCAAGCCCTGCTCTTGCCATGCCGATATTACCCACAACAACAAGTACGTCACCCTCCTGAGTTTGTCCCCGCTTGAGGATATTTCTTCCTGGCGTTCCCCAGGCAGTGATACTGACAGAAATAGCTTGTCCCTCACTCAAATCGCCTCCGGTAAGGGCAAGGCAATACTCCCCAGCTAGGCTCGACATCCCCTGAAAAAAGCCTTCCCAAAACGAGGCAGGAACACTGCCGGGAGTAGTCAGGGCAAGACTGAAGCCAAGAGGCTTAGCCCCCATGGCCGCCAAATCGCTCAAATTTACGGCCAGAGCCTTATAGCCAATATCCTGTGGTGAAAAATACGACGTTCTGAAATGAACATCCTCGACAAACAGGTCTGTAGTTACGCACAAGGATTCTGGGCAGGAAAACACCGCACAATCATCACCTCTTCCAAGGGAGATATGGGGATGATTCTTGGGAAAATAGCGATGAATCAACGCAAGAAAATCTTCTTCGCTATGGAAAAATGCGGCTCTTTCCATCTTTTTATCAATATTCTTCACGCCAGCAAAAATTACAGTCTTTTCCTTTTACGAATCTCAAAAAAACAATAAAACTTTTAGTAAGTACTCCCCGATAATCAGAGGAGTCAATATAAAATTTCAAAAAATATTGCTTCCAGCTATCCAGGTTCAGGAATCCCCTCCTGTCTTCAAGGTACAAAAAAAGACGCCGGATTTTCATCCAGCGTCTTGATTCTTCTGGTGGGCCACCAAGGAATCGAACCTTGAACCTCCTGATTAAGAGTCAGCTGCTCTGCCAATTGAGCTAGTGGCCCGAACGAGGTCTGCTTGTAGAGAGATGGGGTATTGTTGTCAAGGAAAATATGGCCTTACGTTAGCAGGGTATAATCCATAGACCTGCGCCTTGGAGTAAAACCTGCGTTGCTGATAATATCGCGAATTTTTTCTTCAGCAAGCCGGAACCTGCACCCTGTTGCGGCAACCACATTTTCCTCCTGCATGGTGGAGCCAAAATCATTGGCTCCCCAGAAAAGAGCCATCTGGCCAATCATGGGGCCTTGAGTTACCCAGGACGCCTGAATATTGTCGATGTTATCCAGATACAGGCGGCTTAACGCCAAAAACTTGAGATATTCTACAGAAGAAGCTTCCGAAGTCTTAATAAGGGTATTCCGGGGCTGAAACGTCCAGGGAATAAATGCGGTAAAGCCCCCTGTCCGGTCTTGCAAATCCCGTATGCGATCCAGATGTTCCAGCCGGTCTTCAAAAGTCTCCAAATGGCCGAACATCATGGTGGCCGTTGTTTTAAGGCCCAGAGTATGGGCTGTTTCCATAACCTCTATCCATTGATCGGCATTACATTTTCTTGGGGAAATTCTGGCGCGTACCTCATTGACCAAAATTTCGGCCCCGCCGCCGGGAATGGAATCCAGGCCAGCACGGTGTAATGCCGTAATAATTGCTTCCAGAGAACAATTTTCTTTCTCTGCCAGAAAAATAATCTCCGACGGAGAAAAACCGTGAACCGCCACCGAGGGAAACGATTCCTTGATGAACGCAAGCATGGAGGTATAAAAACCCAGGCCCAAATCAGGGTTCATGCCACCCTGCAACAAGAGCTGGTAGCCGCCCATTCCCACGGTTTCCCGTACCTTATCCGCCAGTTCTTCACGGGAAAGGACATAACCTTCAGGATGGCCTGGCGGACGAAAAAACGCACAAAACTTGCAGCCGGAAACACAAATATTGGTATAGTTGATATTGCGGTCTGCTATATAGGAAACAATACCCTCAGGATGCCGCTGGAGCCTCATCTCGTGGGCCATTTTTCCCAGGGAAAAAACATCTTCATGCCATAAGCCTCTGGCATCCTCACGGGTCAAAGAATGAATCATAAATCATACTCGCTTGATTTATTAAACGTTGTAACAATACAGGCAGCTACGGGTTTGGTCATCCCTTGGGAAAAAGCTCTTCAAAGGGCAAGTGGGGGATAATGATTCTCTCAAGATCCTCACAATCCGGTTTCCAGATAGATGCTGCTGGCTGCCGCTTCCTTGTGTGGGAAGTGAGTGTGAGCCGCGTGATGTTGCCGGGATTCACCCAGCGGGTCATGCCTTTTGTTTCGGACGGTTGAGGCCGATGGATATGGCCGTTTACCACCCAGTGAACACCGGGAATTTCCCGAATCTGCACGGGCTTGTCTTTAAAATCTGCAAACGCCACATTGTGATGGCTTATCCAGAGAACAATTTCCCCCTCGCTGCCTGCAAAGGATGCGGGCAGGGGATAACCGTCTGGTGAGGCTCCCAGAAGCACCTGCTTGCCGCCTATGCCCAGCCGGAACACCGGGCCGGGTTCATGGATGAGATGGATGGCCCGGTTTGCGGCAAGCTGCATCAGGGAAACGTCTGACGTAATGACTCTGGATTCGGGGTGTTTGTCATGATTGCCCACAAGAACCCACGGACGGCAGGGTTGAAACATCTCTTCCAGTTCTTTCAGCACTTCCGGGGAATTGCCCACAGGCCAATGAAACAGATCCCCCAAAAAAACCGGAATCAATCTCCCGAAAAGTGCCTTCTGCAGACAGAAGCGTAGTTTGTCCAGAATCTGTGTACAATAGGCTCCCTGCCGTTCAAAAGGCGGTTCATCGGCCACATGGGGATCCGCCACAAACAAAATTCCCCTGCCCTCAAGCCATGGAAGGCTCTTGTGTTGATTTATCAAGCATGTATTGTGCATCTCTTTCCTGCAAAGAAGGGGGAACCTTGCACTAAAAAGGGCCTAAACCACTGCTTGTGGCCTTGCCCTTTTCCCGCTATAGATAAAAAATTCCGGCCCAATCAGAACAGACATATACGCATGAGGAAGACGATGTCCGCCAACAATCCCCAAGGCTCCCTTGCCACACATTGGCAATCCATCAAGAACGTCCTGAACCGTGTCGGAATGCATCCCCTTGTGGCTCTCGTTGCCATAATTTTATTGATCATCGTTCCCCGCTTTGTTATTTTAGGCGGGATTTTATACGTTGTTTATTGGCTCTACCGCAACGGGCTTTACTCCAAACCCGGCCGCAATTCCAATCCTCAAAACTGTGGCCGGCAAAGCGGCAGGAAAGCCAGAAGGCGACGATAAAAGGTATCCTTTATGACAGACACTTCTTCCTTGAAGGAACAAACCGAGGCCAACGTCTTTGTAGCACGTCAGCCCATATTTACCCCCAAACGGGATATATGGGCCTACGAGCTGCTCTTTAGAAATAGCTCCTCGTCTTCAACAGCAAAATTCCCTGACGCCAATGAAGCTACCTGGCAGATCATTGCCGACGGTTATACCCTGGCCCGTTCAGGTATTCAGGCCAGCACCAGAGCCTTCATCAATTTTCCCGAACAACTTCTTCTTGACGAAACAGCCTTTGCCCTGCCGCCGGAGACAACCGTTATTGAAGTGCTGGAGGATGTTGAGCCCACACCGGAAGTTCTCAACCGATTAAAGGCACTCAAAACAAACGGCTACACCATTGCCCTGGATGATTATATCGGCCAGGAAGGCTGCGAAGCCTTTATCGAACTGGCTGATATTATCAAGGTGGATATTCTGGGCATGGAGGCTCCTGCCATCAAGGAAATCGCCAACAGACTGAAACCCTATGGCTGCCGTCTTCTGGCAGAAAAAGTCGAAGACAGTAACATCTTTGAAGCCTGCAAGGACATGGGATTTGAACTGTTCCAGGGGTTCTTTTTCAGCCGCCCGGAAATTATTCCCGGACATAAGCTCTCTTCCAGCCAGCTCAGTCGTCTCAAACTCCTCAAGGAATTAAGCAACGAAGACTTTGAAATTCCCCGGCTTATAGAAATCATCCAGTCGGATGTGTCCCTGTCCTATCGGCTGATGCGGTATATCAACGCTACGCATTTCAGCACACGGGTCAAGATAGAGTCCATTTCCAGAGCCTTAAACCTTCTTGGCCGCAAGAATATCCAGCAATGGCTCAGAGTAACCATCATGGCGGATATGAACAGCACAGACAGCGGCAAGGAACTTTTATGGTTGTCTGTAACCCGAGGACGATTTTTGCAATTACTGGCTGAACAGCAACCCCTCGCCTTTTCTCCCACCTCCATGTTCATGCTGGGACTGTTTTCCCTCCTGGATGCCCTTCTTGGCCAGCCTATGGAAGGTATCCTCAAGGACATCCCCCTGCAACAAGAGCTCAAGCATTGTATTCTCTTCCAGGATGATGCCTTATGTCCCTGGCTGACCTTTCTTGAGCTGGTGGAACGTGGTCTCTGGGAACAAAGTAATGTCATCCTTCAGGAACAAGGTGTCTCGCCGGATGTGGCAACGCGCCTCGGCCTTGAGGCTCAGCAATGGGCCATGGAAATGCTGAACCAGACCTAAGATCAACAAAAAACCTAACATTTCCCCCAAAACATTGAAGAACCGCCAGGCAAGTTTTTTGCCCGGCGGTTTCTTTATTCCTCCCGCACCAGCAACATCATTGCGTTTTAAGCATTTTAAGAACCAGCAGCCCCCGTGCGTTATTCACAAGAATATCCTCGGCCTTGTGTAATTCTTCGTATTCAGGAGGGACAATAACCGCAGGTCTGGAACTGGCATACATGGTTATTTCCAGAGTCTGAGGCGGAATCTTTGCCAAAGGGCCTGTTGGTGAGGGCAGCACCCGGCACGTGCCCTTAATGCTTCCTGACCCGCTCATCGGGACATGAAAATCACGGACTGGCTGCACCAACATTTTTTCCACACCCTGAGGCAATGCAACCCGGATACGAATGGTCGCCTTCTTGTTCTTGTCTCGAAGCAGAGGGTTGACCCTGGTCTGACTGGCAACGCCTGCAATTCCCTGAATCATGCCGGGAAGATGCAGATACAAATAATCTCCCTGACGGATAGCCAGCTTATTGACCCGAACTTCAAGGGTTTCCTTGCCGGGATAGGATATAAAATCCTCATGAAAAGCCGTGACTACCCCGTTAAGGGCTATCTGGGCAGACTGTTCCTGCTGGTACCGGGCCAATGTTTCTGGAGACATCTCTGCCTGTTTTTTATGCTGCTTGTTATACATGGTTCCCCAAAACGTCCGGGTTCGTCTTACCTGTGCGTTTCCGTCTTTTTGCAACTCAATGACATACTCGGCGTCCATCCCATCGCCCTTGTCTTGTGCAACCCTGATAACGGTCGTCCCGCCTTGTGGAAGTTCCAGCCCCCATCGGCCTGCAAGGCCTGTACTTCCAAGTACTGCATATTCATCGGTATCGTTGAGATACATATCCTGTCCTGCAACCCGCACCCTCACCAACACCTGCTCCAGCCATTCACGGGAAGCAAACTCATGTACCCAGCGTTGCAGGGCCGGTGCAGCAGGTGCATTGCCAACGGCAACAAAAACAGGCTCCAGCCCCACAGTCTTGAGCATGGCATACAAAACAACGGCCCGGTCAGCAGAACAACCATATCCTGCCTCTAAAATTCTGTCCGCACCAAAGGCCGATTTCATGGGATAGCTGGCCGTCTTTGGCCCCTGCAATGTGATATGCGTGGCCACATAGTCCCGAATCAGACGCACCTTTTCCAGTTTACTTACTGCATCTTTTGTCAGTTCTTTCGCCCTGGCCTGGGCCTGTGAACTCTGTAAGGCTGCCTTGTCCAGACGTGTGGACAAAAGATGAGCCAACTCTGGCCATGTTGCCGAGGTAAGAGCCACAAAAGGCTGGAACGAATAGTCTGGCGGCAAGTCCTTTTCCTGCAGCACAGGCTTCACCTTCTGCGCTGTAAAGGAATAGGTTACCATGCCGCCCTTTTCCTGTCGTGTTGTCTTGATAATGGCATCAGGCTGTCTCACCCACTCTCTGGCAAGCCCCCATCCATGATCCGAAGCATACATCCGCACTTGCAGGGCCTTGGGAAGCCGCACCCGTACTCTTTTATGAAACACAGGATACTCGCCGGACATCATTTCCTGCACGGCAAAACAATCATGCTGCTTCACAACCCGTTCCAGCGTATAGTCAATGACCGACCCGGGTTCCACAGCGGGAAGGCCCGCCACCAGCGTCTTGGCCGCTGGATACATGGGAGCCTTGCCCACCCAGGAAGCATCCATGCGATTGACCTCATTGGCTGCAAGTACGGTTGTTTTGCCGTCCGCACCTGTAACCGTGGCATTAAGAAGCCGCACCTGTTCATAGGCTGGCGTGTAGTCCTCACGGAGTTCACTTCTTTTCTTCTTGCCAGCATAGGTGAGAATCTTTTGGCGAACATGATCCCGGCGCACCCATGAATGTTCGTCGTTAACGGCAATTTCTACCTCATGGCTCAAAATAACAGCATCCGGATGAAACGCATGGAACCAGTCAGCCTCATCGCTTGCGGGCCTCTTCGCTGCAAACACACAACCGGCCCGGTCTTCAATTTCCTGCCGGGCCAGTTCCTGTTTGAGTCCTAGATACTGGGAAGGCAAATATTCAGGCAGGTTCAGGGAAAAGCCATGATGGGCCACAAGGGTTGCCTTGCCAGAAGCCGGATTTTCAATATGAAAACTGCGGGAAAAGGTTGTCTCACTGGACTGGCTGGTTCTGGAAGACGGGGAACTCAGTAACGCTCCCACTGCATTATCCAATTTGATACACACCGTTTCATCCACTCCGCAGGCATACCTTGTGAATAAAGGATAACGGCGTTTTGTAAGCCCCATCTTGTCAATAAGCCTGCTGGTTACCCCTACAGAACGACCCAAGGAAGGCAGGGAAAGCATCCGGGTCTCCTTCTTGCCGGCCATAAGCTGGGGAACCCGAAAACCAAGACGCACGGCTAACGTCTGCGAGGTGTCCATCATGTTTTGAGGAGTAACGTCCAGGGAACACAATTGCGCACCCGGATAGGCTTTTTTAAGAACCTTTTCAAAATAGGCACGCTGTTTCTCCTGAGGCGAACGGGCAAAAAAGCCCCGATAGGCGCTGTCGTTGATGCCATTAAAAACCAGTTTTGTGGTGGCGTTCAGTCCGCCAGAGGCATCAAGTTCTCCCTCTGTGGCAATGTGTAGCATATTCTCTGAAGCAGGAATAATGGGACTGACCCGTAAGGGTTCGCCTTGCGGGCTGGCGATAAGATAGCTGCAATTATTAAGATACGGCGGGAAAAGCGTACGCGCATGTTCGTTTGTGGCATCCATAAGAACAATCTTGCCATCATCCAGCCGCACACAGCTAATGGCATGGTTAAACGAGGGCTGGGGGACGTGAGCATCCTTTTTGGGTCCGATCATAATGAGAACAGGATAGGCATCAAATCCCGCCAGGCGGAGCATGGCCACCAGCAAGGCAGCCTTGTCCCGGCACACACCTGCCCGACGGTCAAAGGTCAAATCCACAGAATGAGGCTCATAACCTGGAGCATTTTCCTCCAGCGTCAGGCCAAGATAGCGGACTTTCTGGGAAACCCAGGTAAAAATGGCCCGAATCTGTGCATGGGCGTCTTTTTGACCCTTGAGCAACTCCTGAACCTTGGCCTTCATGGGCTTTGTAACAGCGTCCAGCCGGGGTTTACTCAAATTCCAATACCAGCGGGAAATCCATTCCCAATCAGGAATAGTACTTACCAAAACCCGCTGGGCCACTGTATGAAATGACGGCATATCCGGCTCAAGAAATGCCTGCGGGATGTTCCGACCTTCCCAGACATAAACAATCTGGTCTCCCTTCTGCTTTTCCTTATAGGTAAGCGTCTTGCCTACCCTGTCCCGGATAGTCATACATTTCAGCGGAAGGGAAACAGGCCCCACAATGGTAAGGGTTTTGTGCAGGATGGGCGAGGTGTTTTCAAAAAGAACCAGATCGCTGAAACTGCCGGGTGTGCGAACCTTGGAAAAAACATCCTCAATGGTGTAGTGAATCAGGTCACCAACCTGTACCTCTGGAAGATTAAGGGAGAGAATCTTGTCGTTGGGATTGTAAATATTGGCATCCATCTGGCTTCGATCAATCATCACCCTGGAGTTGGCCGCAATATCCACAGGAACAACCGAGCCATCGGCACGGATAATTTCAACCCCTTCAAACCGTGTGGTGTTGTAGGGAATGGTAAACCAGGA
>PDWI01007745.1_pt1 | contig 12874 bp, 13 predicted proteins | sample 1430891 | NCBI WGS metagenome assembly PDWI01 (sample SAMN01162508, study PRJNA174530) | Oral metagenome, whole genome shotgun sequencing project. | biome: Marine environment; feature: Marine mammal; material: Swab sample of the gingival sulcus; isolation source: swab sample of gingival sulcus... | reverse complement strand
AAAACAGTAATGAGTGTAAATCTTATCATTGACCTTATTCTTCACAACAAAGATATTAACATCTATTACTTTGGTACAAATGAAGTATCAAGGGATAAATTCATTGAAAGAATGATGGTAAATATGTCATCATACAATATTAATGAAATTAATAAAGGTCTGAATGATGAACAAATCAAGAAAAGAAACCTTGAAGATATTGCTCGCATGCTCGACTATGATTTGCTAACATCTATAAAACATTTGAGAGATAATCTTGACATTTCGTTTTATGAAATGCTTATGTCAGAATATAAAGATATAACAGCAAGAAAAGAAGATGTTAATACTAACATCCAAAATATTACAAAAGAATATATCTCACCGAAACAGGTGCAAATTAAAGAAAAGAAAATAGAAAAAGAAAGTTCTGTACTAGCTTCTCTTAATCTGAAAGAAACATCAACAAAGAAAAACTTTATACAACAGCTTCATATATCTTCTAGTGTGAGAATATTGAATATTCTCAGAGAAATGTATAGTAATATGTGATATAGTGAAGCAAAAGATGCTAGTGAAGTAAACATTGATGAACAAGAAATTTCTGGTATCAACTTCGCGTCTTTGATTGAACCAAAGAATGACGCTGATATAGAAAAACTACTATCTGAATTGCAAAAAATTGGTAAATTCTTTGATACACTCGAATCTTCTAAATTAAAGAAATCTGTACAAGAAAATATCAAGAAAACATATGATAGTCTCATTAAAGATTGTACGACCAAGATTGATGAATTTGAATCCATTCTTCATAAAGAATATATGAAGGTTGTAAGATTCCTTGGTAAAGAACATGTCGAAATACACGATAATCTTAATATCAATAAAATCGAACAAATACTTAAGCTTGCTAGAGAAAAAGATAAGAATAAAAAGATGGTAGTAATTGTTGACTACCAACAGAAAGTAGAAGGTCTTGGTACAAACACAGAATATGAACATTCAACTGCGGTTGGTGCTAGATTCCTCGATATTTGTACAGATTATAATGCGTTTGGAATTATGATGTCTCAACTTAATTCTCACGCGAAAGATAAAACTCCTGGACAAAAATGACCAGCATACAGACCTCAAGAATCTAATATTAGATGAGGTGAAGGTGTTGCTCAAAATATAGGTGCTATTGGAATTATCTTTAACCGTGATTACTTTGATATTGAAATTAGCGCTGATAGTCAAGTAGATAAGTCGTTTGTTATTTATGAAATCTACTTTACAAAAAACAGATATGGTCAAGATTGATATTCTGGAACAGTTGAGTATTTTATCTTCGATAAGAAGAAATTAAATTACATTCCTATCAACAAGAAATTTCATAAAATTCTTAATGATAATAAAGAAATCCAATTCCTTAGTCAACTCAAAGACGCTATTAAACAAAAATATCCGTATATTACAGATATAGATAGAGAATTATTAGAATAAGATTTTACAACTTTGTACATACATAATGACATTTAGAAATCCAGAAGACAAACATCTCACAATTATTGTAAATCATCATGGTAGTGAATACTCAGCCAAAATACCTTGGGATTGCGGCTTAGATGAAGCAATGCTTGCTTGTAAAAATCTTCTTATTATGGATGGCTATCCCGCTGAACAACTTACATTTATAGATTCGGAAGAATTACAAGACACGTTTGAAGCAAACGAATATCTTAAACAAAAAATATATTTGCTCGAGAAATTACTTGATGATAATGGTATCAATTATTCATCAATTGATGCGCAAGCGGGAAAAGTTGTTGAAGATATGAAGAACAAAGACCTTGATTAAAATAATCAAATCTTTATATGAGAAAAGATATGAGCATTGACTCATATCTTTTTGTTATTCTTGTTTATTTTTTCTTTGATTTCCTCTCTTCTCTCTTTTGTAGTTTTTCCAGTCTCTTTTGCTCTTTCTTTCTTATTTTTTCTGCAAAAGAAATGATGTCTTTAAATTTGGTATCTTTACCTTGAGCCACAATAGGATTGATATAATGATGAGCAAGACAATATTTGGAACAAGAACTAATTTCTTTCGTGTTCAATTTCTTCAATATTTTATGTGTTTTGGTATGTTTTTGCTTTGTTTTCACCTCAACTATTGCAATAGGAGGCATAACATATTGATGTTCGCTATTTTCGGTTTCTGCAAATGCTAAATCTAAATCGATTGTAATTCTCTCACCACCTTTTTTATGAACGAGGGTAATTCTTTTGTATGCTGTTGAAATAGTTGGTTTCACAGTATCTTCAAAACCCTTTCCATGAGTTTTTTGATATATCTTATTACAAAACGCATATGCGTCTGCATCCATAATACCATGCATTTCTTTAATAGTGTTATAACGGTATTTAGTCATCTCTCCAGAATTCTTATATTTGAATTCAAAGAATGTGAGATTGGAATCCAGATATCTTCTTGTTCTCATCTTTATTCTTTCACTCGCAGATTCAATATGTTGTTTGTAATATTTCAAATCTTGTGTATCCATATAGATATTATCATATGAGAATATTTTCAAACCATCTATGGTAAGAACATCGAACGTTTTTGTTAATTTCTTCAAGAGTTTAGGTAACTCTTCTCTCGAAATAACATACTTGGTCTCGATCCTATCCATCAATTGTGCTTTCTTGTTAAGTTCAGAAAGAGAAATTGGTGTGAATTTAAGTAGTGCTTGTTGAAGTGTTAATGCTTTTTTGGATTTACTTTGTTGTTGTAGTTTAGTTTTACACTTCAGATGTTTTTTGTTCTTAACTTGCTTAAACCTTCTTTTTTGTTTTCTAGCATACACTTCTTTTTCTTTTTTGGTCATTAATTGTAGTTTTTATTGAGTAAAGTTACAATTGTATAATAGTTTGGATTGCTTCAAACTATATAAAATATAGTTATTTTAGCTATTCACAATATAATTGAATGACAACATTAAAGAAAATCGTATCAACTGTTATTAAATTTGTTGCACAATATTTCTTTGCAATTGTATTCATTATTTTTGTTGGTATATTTGTAATGGTTGTATCAGATTTTATCAAGGAAGAAAAAGCAAAATCTCTTGTTTTCTGCAATATGACAGAAAGTAGATATAAAGCGTTGCAACAAGAAAAAGGTACAATCTTTGCAAAACAAGTGTTGGACAAATGCGACGAAAAACGTCAAAAAGCAATGAAAAAAGAAGTTGAACAATTTGTTGAGTCTCAAACTAATATTCCATACAAAGAAAAAACAAAATAATTTGATTTTGATTATATAAAAAGATATGAGCTAATGCTCATATCTTTTCTTATTTCCTATTTTCTTTGAATTGGTTTGTCATATCTGTTATTTGGTTTTGCCTTATATTGTGATGTGAATACAGGTCTATGTTTATCGATAAATTCTGCTAAATGAAGAATTGTATATTGCTCAGTATCATTTTGCTGTGATTCAAGCATTAACCTTTGTAAATTAGATGTCAAATCTAAAGCCCATGCTTTCATCTTTTCCTTCATGGATACATCAACAGAATCATTCATGTTGAATTCAATAGAAGCAATAATTTTGTGTGTTGTCGAAGCCATCAAGTGCTCTGATTGACGAATAACAATTCATTTTTTATATATATCAATCAATATTTCCGAATATTCTTCACTATATACACCAAATTTATATTTTCATATAAGTGTTTCTTCTATTTTTCAAAATGATTTTTCTCTTTCATTAAGTTGTTGATTTGTATCCATATTTATGCGTGATTTTAATTAAAGACAGTTTCGTCAACATTAATTCTGCTGGCAAATCTTTCTAACGCTCTATATGTTTCAGCAGAAATTTCTTCGCTATCATTAAGACCGTTAATAATGTCATCGAGTCTGATATAACAAAGTGTAGATAATTTATTATCACCATAACCAGATGTTAGTGTCATTGCAAAGATATAATCACCTTCACTATTCGTAGCAATAGAATTTTCATCTTCTTCAAGAAGTTTATCAAGTTTATTTAGAAAATGTCTCCATTGATATCCATTTTGCATATCAACCATTTTCATAATTTCTTCTTCTGTGTCAGCATCATATACTGGTACTTCAAGAAGATACATTGTTTTAATGTTCTTATCTTGTCCAAAGTATGCGGCTAATTCAAGCATCTCTGAAAATCCGTCTCACATCATGATTATTATTGTAATAATTTAAAAAGTTGGGATATTTTTATAATCCCAACTTAATTGTTATAATTGTTTTTATGCTTCACAAGATTTACATTGTTTCATTCTTGCGAATTCTTGAGCAGCATTCACAGAATGTTGATAATATAGTGTTTTAACACCAGCTTTCCAGGCATGCAAGTACAATTGATTAATGTCTTTTGCAGTCAAAGTCTTCGGATTAATACAAAGATTTAAGGATTGCGATTGGTCAATAAATTGTTGTCTAATACCAGCTTGGTCAATGATTGATAATTGATTTATTTCTTGGAATGTTTTAAATACGTCTCTTTCTTGTTCCGTTAATATGTCTGTCAAATGTTGAACTGAACCATTATGCATTTTAATTGAATCCCAAATTTCATCTGTATTAAGTCATTTTTCTTCTAACATTTTTTCGAGGAATGGATTTTTAAGTGTTACTTTAATTTTAGCCAAATCATATACAGCATAGTTAGAAAGCAGCGGTTCAATACCTTGACTAACTTGGCCAAGAATAAACGAAGAAGATTTTGTTGGAGCTAAAGCCAAAAGCGTTGAATTTCTTCTTCAGTATGGTTTCATAAATTGACTAGCACCAAATATTTTAAATAATTTTTCTGATGCAGCATATGTTTTTTCTTTTAAATCTTTGAATATTTCGTAATTTAATTTTGCCGCACTTTGAGATTCAAATGGTAGCATCTTTGATTGAAGCAAAGAATGATAACCAAGAACTCCAATACCTAATGATCTGTTTGTAACAGAAAAATTATAAGCCTTTTCCATGTGTTTAAATATATTTCTTTTATTTTTATCCATAGAATTTTTATATTTTTCAAGGTCCTGAATAAAGTCTTCCATTACTGTATCAAGAAAGAATGTTAATACTTCAATTGCATCGGTATTTTTCCACTCATCATAATGTAACAAATTCATTGAAGCAAGACAACAAACAAAGCTCCAGTTTTCGTTTGACGGACTGAGCACCTCCGAGCATAAATTTGATGATTTTATCTCTAAATCGTTATCTTTATAAGGTTTTACAGTGTTTTTATTAACCGTATCATGAAAGAAAATATATGGATATCCAATCTGAGTTCTCATATTCAAAACAGTTGCCCAAATTTTTCTTTTTTCAGCATCGCCATCAATCATAGATTGGAGCCATTCATCAGTAACTGTCACGCCAGTCGTCATCTTTTGAATAGCGTTACCTTCCATACCAATTTGTAAAAATTCCATAATGTCTGGATGTGAGAGAGGCATATATGCAGCAAAGCTACCTCTTCTTACTCAACCTTGCGAAACAACATCCATCATTGATTCAAATAATTGCATGAAATGTACTGGACCAGATGATGTACCATTATCTTTAATTGTTGCACCACGTGGACGGAGGTCTCCAAAATAACCAGAAGTACCTCAACCCATTTTTGTCATCATACCAACTTCTGCTAAAGTTGAAATGATTTGCCCCATGTCATCTTCGACATGAGAATTAAAACAACTTATACTTAAAGCACGTTCTAAACCATAGTTTGCCCATACAGGACTTGATAAAGAAAACCAACCTCTTGACATATAATCGTAAAATTTATCAGAAAATCCTGTAATACCAAGATATTGTTCCGCTTTATCAGCAATTTGTCTTACTCTTTCTTCAGTGGTTTGTCATTCCAATAAATATCATTTATTTAAAAAGTCTCTTGAATATTCATTTAACCATCTCATAATCAGTGGATAATATAAGGATAAAAATGTGTGAGTAAAATTTATGATGAGAGAAAATTGCCGATTACGACAATTTTAACTCGTTTTGAGGATTTATTTTTATTCTTTTTTTTAGAATAAATCGTCCTCTGTGATAGATGTAGTACGTTTTGAATAATTAACAGAACGCTTATCAAAGAAATCTCCCATTTTTGTCATTGTCATTTCTTCGTCAAACCATTTGGATTTATTAAGAAGTTCTTTGTCTACATCAAATAATTTTTCCATACCAATAGCCTGTACAGAATTATTTAATCTATTTTGTATAAATCCATTAACAATATCACGAGACACAAAATCTAGTTCTTTTTCTTCAAGTATCCAATCTAAAATTTTCATTTCTGCATCATATGCTTCAAGGCATGCTTTTTTGATTTTTGCATACTCTTTTTCTCCAAACCATTCAGGGTGTTCGGACCTAATAATATTGATAATATTAATACCAAATTCTCCGTGAATACAATTACCAGCGATAAATGTTTCTTCGCCATTTCTTCTTGTAATAATTGTACCACTATCAACCGTTATACAACCAACATCTCACGAAAATTGTTCTACTTCTTTTTTTAAAGAATGGCTTCTAACAAATTTTTCTGGTATTGTATTAAATGCTAGTTTATAACATGGGTTTGTGTATCACTTTTTAACTTGACCTCTAATAGTTGTTTTATATCCAGCTAATATACCCATACATTGTGCTATATCAATATTTCTTTTATTGATTGACGAATATGCAAAAGAAGTGTCTGAAACAACAAATCAATCCCAACGTTTTAATTCATTTACAAATTCTTTACACCGCGTATATGTATGTTTTTTATCCATAACCCATTCAAATTCTTTTAGATTATAATCTCCGTATAATTCAAGTGGGATGTGAATATAAAATGATGTTTTTAATTTCTTTTCTTGTCAACGAGTTTTATCACGTTTAATTGCTTTGTATACAACACCTTTGTCTTTTAAATTATCCAATATTTCGGTAAAACGTTTAATTTTTCTTTCTTTTGAAACAGATAACGAATAGTTATATCATCCTTTCTCTCATCTTATTTTTTTATTACCATCAGAATCAAACCAATACGATTGGCTTCAATCTGCTTGTATGGCTATAAATAATTTTTCTAACCAAGAAAGGTGTTCCTCTTTATTTGTTAATTTCAAATCTCAACATCTTGGCATGAATCTTTTATTTGTTCATTCAAATTTTGAAGCTTCCATTCATTTAACACCTGGAACTTCGCTCATATATTTCATGATATGTCATGGTGTTACCTTACAAGAGTGTTTTCTCATATGAAATTTAATTACATCTCATTCATAATGATACTGTGTCTTGTGATTAACCTTTGTTAATGAAATTGTTCCATCATCTTCATATTGGTACACTTTGTCACCAATCTTAATATCTGGTAGATATTTCCATCAATCTTTTGTTAAAAACTCTGTTTCATCAACGACATAACATTCTTCTTTTGAAGTCGCTTCGATAACATTACTAATTCACTTAAACAAGTTTTTATATTTATTAAATGACATAATAAGAAAGAACTGTGAGAAAAGAGATATATTTTCTATAAATACAGAAAATAACAAAATTGTCATTGCATAATCTTTTATATCATCGGAACTTGCATGCTTTAAACTATCATTAAGATAATTTACTCTATCAATCATAGCTGGGATTTCAAATATTTTTTCAAATTCATTATCAAGTCCCAGAATTTCTAAAAGCTTTGCATAACTAATACTATGTCTCGATTCTGATTCTGCGAAAGTAGATCAAACAAGTTGAATTTCTGGTTTTGGCATCTTTTTGTAAATGTCACCCCAAAAAGTTTTCACAGCAACTTCAATTTGTGCAATCGCGAGCATAGCTCTTCTTAATACATTTCTTTCATATTCAGTAACATCTGTTTTATATGATTGAATGTCTCATGTGAAATTAAATTCATCTACAACCCAATACGATTGTTGTATTGCTTCCATATATTCGATAAGTTCTGGATATTCAAATGGTTTGAAGTTTATTCTTCTTTTGAAAATATCTCTTTTATTTTCTTCGTCTTTTTTTGCTCTATACAAAATGTATGCTTTAGCAACAGTATCAAGGCCTTGCTTCATTAAAGCGCTTTCTACAGCATTTTTCACATTCGATACTGTAATTACATTATTTTCATCAATATAGTCTTTTAAAGCGATAATTTTGCGTACTTTTTGAAGAGTTTCTAGTAATTCATCGCCAACATTTTCTTCGCCACATGCATTTGCGGCTTTTTCCATACCTGTAAGAATCTTATGTTCGGAGTATGGTACTATTTCTTTGTTTCTTTTTTCTACTTTCCATTCAGATGTATCAACTATATCTTCTTCAAAAATAACATCAACTTCCGATTTTTCTTCTTTTTGTTCTTCTTCTTTCTGTTGTTTTAGTAATCTATTTGCTTCGATTTGCTCGGGTATGAGTCTAAAACCCGTTGCTTCAACCATATCATTGTATGCTTGAGAATGTTCGTTGTGAGACATATAATTTTCACATAGAATATAAAATATGAGATTAATAAAAATATAGATGTAGTCTATATTTTTTACATTGTAGTATAATAATTCACATCCTAAGAATTACCTACTTTTCAAAAAGATATGAGAGATTATTCCCATATCTTTTATCATTTGATTAGCTCATTTTATTTTTGACATTGCAGAGGATTTTTGGTACTTTTTAGTAGTTGTTTTCGTATCTTCTCAAATTTTCTTTATTCTTGAGATAGTAAAGTTCGAACAATTCTTGTGGACCGATCTTCATGATGAGAAGCTTGTTGATAACAAAATGCATCATATCAATCATTTCAAATTTAGCTTCAAGCTTATCTTCTTCTGGAAGAGAATCCCATTCAATATCTCTAATCTCGTTATATCTAGCTTTCCATTTTTTCCAAATAGAAGAACGAGTCTTGGCATCATTGGAATTCATTCAAGCAAGAGACTCAACAAGCTCCCAATATTCATTATCATATGATTGTTTGTTATCTCTTATTGCTTCGAACATATCACCAATTTTATTTATATTAGTGATGTCAAAATTTTGTTCAGGAAGTTTTTCATAAAGATTAACTTGAAGTGATTTTTGCATATCCATCATTACTGCAAATGGATTACCGCCTTCTGCAATGATTTTTTCATACAAATTTTTCGCCTCTTCATGTCCTTCAATAAGGTGTGAGCAAGAATTAAATTCTGGTGTTTTTTTAACTTCTGTCATGTATAAGAATGTTATATATGGTAAAATATTTCTTGTGTATTATTTATATAGTTTGTCTGGTTAAAAATTAACACTATTTATTATATTTGCGCTATGAATTCATAGTATATCTTACCAATCATCACTATTAACCGTTACAAAATTATAACAAGTAAAAAAATAAATGTAAAGAATAAAACCTGTACAATTATGAAACGAATTATTTTATTAGTGGTGATAGTATGCACAGTTGTATGCTGTACCGATGATGTGATGCAAGATAATAATTATTTATTAGACTTGCGAAAAAGAGATTCAATTGCATTAATCAAGAAGGATTCCATTCATATTAAGAAGGATTCGACACAGAATGATGCTCATATTGATTCTACAAAAATCAAGAAATCGATACCGTGGACCGATTTAACTCCGGGTATTGCAACACCATGTGGTGCGCATTTGGATTGTCCTGATATTATTATCGATAGAGATAAAATTATATCACATGGACATGAAATGTTAACACAAGATGATGAATGGAAAGAGGGAATGTCATTCACTTCTGGTTTCTATGATAGAACAAAGTATTCGTTTGCGGCACATAAGTTTTTCTTTGTTGAATGGGTTGATAATACTTCACTTCGCATTAAGAATTTCTTGCCACACACGTTTACTGATATATCTATTATGTATCAGAAGGAGGGTATGAGTGAAGCTATTGAGATAGCGTATATCAAAGAGTTTTTACCATATTCTGAATACACATTTTCTTTGCGTGATCTTACGAAAAATACATTCAGAAATAGAAGAAGGGATAAACTTATTACCGTAGAACCTGAAACTATTACAGAAACTGAAGCGAATGTATATCTCTTTGGAAACGATGATGTATTGCAACGATTACAAAAAATCACCGTTCATACAGAATTGTTTTTCTCTTATTTAAACAGAGGTGCTCATGAACATTTAGATGTTGAGTTTGCTCGTATTTATACGCCAGCACTTGCAAATATCTATTATGTATTGAGTTCATCTGAGTTACATAGAGAAATTAAAAACACACCTTATGACTTTATCGATGAAGGTAAAGTGATAGATGGTGATGAGATTGTTGATAAATTATGTTCTATCAAAAAACTCGGTTGGGGTGCTCTTGCTTATAGTGAGGAGAAACCAAATCGAGGAGGGATCTCATACCGTTCTGGGCACATTGCTTTTCGAAAATATTGGTTATTTATCAATGATGATGTAAAGCATAATGCCTTATGGCAAACTGTTCGTGATACTGATATGTATTGTCCATTTGCTATTCAAATGTTTACACATGAAATGGCTCATATTGTTCAATACCATCATGACGGGAATATACTCTATTCTCAAGTCAAAGATGGAAAAGAAATCGGATTTGCGCAAGTTGTCATTAAAGTATATCAAACAATGTTACGTAATAAGGAACTTCCATTCAATGAACTTCCAACACTAACACGATGATATAACTTATATATTGATTGGTAAGATAGGATTAGCCGTGAGATATTTCTTGCGGTTTTTCTTATATATTTGTATCATATGAACTCATGATTATTATACAAATACATTGGTATTTTATATCTTCTTATATTATTTATGCTTACAAAATATCTTATTATTGCAATTGTTTGTTACTGTATTTACCTTGCATTTTCCAAAGGTATTAAACTTCTTGCATATCTTCTTATAGCACTTGCTATTTTATATGTCTTTACTGACAATTCAATTGTTCATTATGTCGGTGATAAAGTTATTGATGGTGCGGTTCAAATTAAAGAAAATGGTATTGGTACTGGTAATATTATTGAAACACAAACAATATTCGAAAGTATTGTTAGTACAGTCAAAGATTATGTTGGAAAATAATTAATATTTAAGAGAATCACAATTGATTCTCTTTTTCTTTTTGTGAAACTATATAATCAATGCAACAAAATATATTTATTTAAAAATTAAAAGTTAACAATGCGTATTCATGTAGATGGTTGTGATAAAACCGGAAAATCAACTCTTATCAAATTTCTTTCTGAACAATTAGGTTACGAAGTGGTCAAATTTTCTCAACCAGAAACAGATAATCCTTTCAAGGAATATGAGGATTTTCTTATCAAAACAGCTGGTAATAAAAAACATTATATTTGTGATAGATCTTGGCTAAGCGAAAATATCTATGGTCCCATATATAGAGACAAAGGCCTTACCGAAAAAGAATTCGAAAGACTTGATACATTATGCAAAGCAAATAATGATCTATTTATCATTACACACCAAGATCCCAATATTGTTGCCGAAAATTTCATCATCGAAAAAGAAGAATTCGCTCAACAAAAAGATATTGAAGCATTACTTAATTGATTTCTAATTGAAGGTTCAAGATTAACAACTGACAGACTTCTCTATAATTACAGACTTCAAAATCAAGAAACAATATATAAAGCAATCAAGGGTATTATCTATAAAAACACTATCGACCAATTATCTCTCGAGTAAATTTGAAACATTGCCATATACAAAAAGCTACTCTTATACGAGCAGCTTTTTTAAAACCAATAATATAAAACAACTATGATAACTCAACAATAGAATACTAATATCGAGTCATTCTCCATCGTCCATTTCTGAACGCAAATGTGTCTCCAGGATGAACCTCGATCCACACACCATCTCTTCTGTAATCAGTTCTACGTGCAGTACGAGGGCTAATTACATGTTTTCTCCATCGTTTACCTTTCGTAATACGTAATTTACACTGTTCAGCAATGTCAATTGCTGTTTGGTAATCTACATAATGCGTTAGACCTTTACTTTTTCGAACAGTAAAGTGAGTATTCTTCACATATCGATGTTTCGAACCACTATTTCTTACATAATGGGCTCGTTCATACGGCTTATGTGAAGCTTTCTCAACGATGTAGTGTTCTTTAACAATGGTATCGACAATTACTTGTTTTTTACCATTTACATACTTTACATTATCATGATGAATACATCCATCATTATAATGTTTGTGCCCATGAATTGAGCATTCATTTTTGTGTCTGCAACCATTACAACTTGTAAGTGCAAACATCATTGTAATAGCACACATTGCTATCACACCGTGTAAAACAGTTTTTGTTTTCATAAAAAAATATATATTTTTGTTGCTCGACATTATTGTCAAGTGAAATTATAATAATTGTTACTGTTGAAAAGTGAGAGCATTTTTGACTTTTGATATTTTGTTTCCACTTTCGCTCAAGACTTTGTATATTATTAATTATTAATTTAATCAATTTTGTATATAACTAATGGCAAGAACGAACAAGAAAAAGCAAAGAGAAAATAAAAAGAGAGCATCAAATACTCCGACACTAAGATTTAAGAATCCAAGGCAAAGATTATCTCTCACGGAAGCTAAGGAACGTGGCATTGTTGTTCCAAGAAAAAATCCTGATGGTCACATATTCCATTGGTTTGTTAAAGGCAGAAAAGCATGCTATGAAACGAAAATGAAGTTTGACCCAGATGGTTACAGATTCTACAAGAATGATGGTGGAAGTTGGTTATGTCAAGACATGAGAGATGCACTTCCGAGATATGCGAGATTAAGAATCAGAAAAATTAGATAAAAGAAAAAATCAACTATTTTGGT